>Ga0209230_10000164_pt1 | contig 24092 bp, 32 predicted proteins | sample LakOntMetagenome_FD_187467 | JGI IMG/M metagenome (GOLD analysis project Ga0209230, IMG submission 187467) | Freshwater and sediment microbial communities from Lake Ontario - Sta 18 epilimnion Metagenome (SPAdes) (version 2) | ecosystem: Environmental > Aquatic > Freshwater > Lentic | place... | reverse complement strand
ATGGTTCCAAAATAAGAGTAAGCCTTCTTTTCTTTAGAAGGCTTAAACTTATCTATTTTTGTTATTAAGAATGAGTGAGTATCTGTATGGATTTCATTAAAATCCATGTCTTTTCTATATAATTTGTATCTTCTTATAATCGAAGATATCATCTTATCTAAAGGTTTTAATAAAAACTCATTATAAATTTTATTTCTTTCGTGATGACACTCAGTTTCTAAAAACCGAATAACCGCCAATTCTTCTCGAACATCAAAATAATTTAATTGGGTTGGTTTTCTACCTTTCTTCTTTAACTCAACACTGGTGTCTCCTGTCAAATTAACTGATTCAGTCATTACGATTCTTGAGATTCGTATTTTATGGCTCTGTCATTAATAAAGAAAAATTCTTTTTTTGCTGACTCTACCCAAAATTTAACCTCGTCCGGGGAAATGATATCGTCACCATTTTTGTAATTCCAAAAAATAGAACCTTCTCGTAGATTCATATGTTTGTAACCAATCTTAGGTATTGACATAATCTTAATAGAATTATAAGTCATCCTTAAAAAGAACTCATAACCAAACGTTAATTTAAAAGATGGTTTTAATAATCCATAATCAATGAACGATTCTTTTTTAATTACAATCCCTGATAGTTGGAAATTTTGATAATCCATTAACGTTTCGTTTGTTAAGATTCCCATTTCAGGTGTAAAATTAGCTGCGAATGTTGCCTCATTCGTGAATCCCGCAAATTTTTCAGTACTATCAACATCAACAACTATTGGTAAAAATGCCGCAACATCAGTGTATATTTCAGAATATTTTAAAACATTTTTAAACCAAATTGACGAATATTCATCATCAAATTCAAACAATGATATCCAAGTTGATTTTGAACTTCTAACTCCGTAATTAATTTGAGCTGCATAACTAGAGTCTTTAGTCCACTCAATTTTAACTACCGGTAAATCACCAAAGTCAAAACTATTTAGATATTCGACCAATGAAGTTTCATTTGTGTGAACAATAACAAGTTCGTTTATTTGTGTTTTTTGTATTTTTAATGATTCAATAGATTTTTTAAAATACTCATCAAAATCTTTTACTTTAGATGATTTAATAGGTAAGATTACCGATACATCAAATTTTTTAATTTCTTCCATATTATTCAATTGTTTGTAGTTTAGATAATTGTTCTGTAAATGATTCTTGTCTAGTTTTTAAGTAACCTTCAAATAATTTTACAGATTCTTTTTCAAAAGTTTCTTTAGTTGGTAATGAATCAACAGTTTTTTTCATTTCAATGAATAAGTTTTCGTTTACATTATCCTCTAACCAATTTTGTAAATAATCGGCGATAAAATCAACTAACTGTATTTTATTATTAATCCATAAACCATTTTCCTCACTCATCCATTCAGGAATTAAATTAGGAACTAAACCTAATACAGGTATTCCGCATTTCATAGATTCCAATGGATAGGTTCCGTAAGCGCTTGCCTCATCAATCCACACAGATAAACAAGAAGTTTCTAACCCATTTGCGAAATCTTTTTCAGTTAGATTTCTCATATCTCTAAATGTTATCCATCTATATTGTGGAAACTTAATATAGAATGACTTAATTAAGTTAACGGTATCTCTTTGGTCTCTTGAGTGAACAGTTATGATTGGTTTAGCAGGTAAGGTTTGTGGTTTAAAATTATCCGAAATGTATGGTGCTAAAATATCAAATGATACGTTTCTCATAACGGATTCTATTTGTTCCTTTTGTTTGTTAGACGTTGTGATGCATTTTAAAAATCCTAAATCATTCCAAGATTGTCCTGGTTGTAAAGTTTCTAACATATGGTCATATGCTTGACATAACACAATTTTACCACAAGGTAAATTGTTAACTTGAGACATAACAAAACCGTATAATTCCGGGATAACAATTAAGTCTTCCGGAGAAACTTCTAAATTCTGACCCTCAATTGATTTATGTGGTATTACCATATATTCTTCACCTAACCATTCAGACACTCCAGTGTAATCCGGTGTCTCGTGTAAAATAATTGGATTATATCCAGCGTTTAATAATGACAACGCTAATCTATAGATGTAAGCAATAGATGATTTAGCGTTACCTTTGGTGTCTTGAGCAATAAGATAAATTCTTGATTTCTTATTTTTCATATTCTCAATAGACAATTCTAATTTTGTAATTTGTTCTTGATTCATATTATATTTTATTTAGTAAGTTTTTATAAAGTAGCGTGTTAAACGCGATTTTAAATGGTATAGATAAATTGTTAGTTCCTTTCGCTCCTAATTGTTCATCAATCTCTTCAGGTTCGTCCATAATTATTTCCATCATTAATTTAACCGTTTCATATTTAATTATACTAATGTGGGTTGAATCTGTAATACCTGACGTTACAACTTTATCCCCTTTAATTTGAACATAGTCATCTATTTTGTCTAAATCCAAATAATAATTTTCTCCTAATACTTTTAACATTATATTATTTTTGTTAATTCAAATTCTAATTCTTTAATTTTTGTTATGGAATTATCTGATTTGATATGTTTATTGTATTCCGTTTGATATTGTATGATAATTTTATCTTCCGGATGTTCTAATAATAAGGCGGGATTAGACGTAAGTAAAACATCAATTTCGTCCCACATTGAATTTATTGTCGTATTACTATAGAATTTCACTTTTTCTATCTGGCAACCAAATTTTGATAGGAAGAATAACGACGCAGGTTTTGACCTACCCATTTCATCAGATACTATTAATATGTCGTGATTATCTCTCAAATTTACATATATGTCATTTAAATCATTGAAGGTAGAATATTCAGTTGATTGAGAGTGTCCGAAAATTTCCATAGGAAACTCCTCATATAAGAATGAATATAATTCTTCATCCGTTTGAAATTTAAAATGATTTTTAAGGTTTAAACTATCAACCGGTAGGGATATTTCATATTTAAAAGATTCCTCATCTTCTAACCCCTCCGTCTTATCTATCATATATTTTTGATAGGTTTGTTCTATTTTGTCTATTGTATTTCTTAATACTCCGTTAATCTCAATTGCTATTCTCATCCGGTTCGTTATCGTATTTACGTAATATCTTACTAATTAATGGGTTTCTCACAATATCATTTTTATCTTTAAACTCAAACGTTGATACATAATCATCGTCTCTAAATTTTTCAATAGCGTCCCATAAACCACTGTGGGTTTTATTTTTATATTTATCAGATTGTTCCACATCACCTGATATGAAGAATTTACTGTTAAACCCAATTCTAGTTAAAAGAAGTTTCATTTGACTTGGTGAGGCGTTCTGACCTTCTTCAAATATTAGAATAGAGTTATCAATATTCATACCTCTCATAAACGCTAACGCAAATACTTCAATAACTTCAATCTCTTTAAGTTTTTCTCTACATTCTTTTCCAATAATTTTATTTAATAAATAATAAGAGGGGAAAATATAAGGGTCTAATTTTTCTTCTACGTTACCTGGTAGTGAACCTAATTTTTCTTCGGCTTCAACCGCCGGTCTAACAATGATAATTTTCTCATAAGGAGTTTTTGGGTCCGATAACAAATCAATCGCCGCTTTCATTGTTATGTAACTTTTACCAACACCTGCTGGTCCGGAACAAACTGTAATTTCACTTTCAATTAGAGTGTCATAATACTTCTTTTGATTTACAGTTAAAAACTTTTCTTTAGTTTTTCTCCTGATGATTTGACCAATTAAATCTTTTTTACTTACCGGTTTACCGGTGACTTCCGGAGTCGGAGTTGTTGTTGGTTTTCTTTTTCTAGCTTCAGCCATTATTTAATTATTGTTGTTTATAATATGTTAACCAATATTCAATCATTTCGTCTAACATACTCTCAAAGGTATAGTCGTGATACCAACCCGTGGATTTAATTAATTTAGATGAGTCACCTTTTAAATTATGTAATTCTTCAGGTCTTAAAAATTTCTCATCTTGTTTAACATATTTTTTCCAATCTAATTCTAATTTACCAAACACATATTCACATAAGTCTTGAACTGAATGTGATATACCTGTTGAACAAACAAAATCATCCGGGGTGTCTAATTGTAATATCTCCCACATAGCTCTCACATAATCTTTTGCGTGACCCCAATCTCTAGTTGCATCCAAATTACCTAATTTAAGTTCATTAGACAATCCAAGTTTAATTTTAACAGCCTCTTTACAAACTTTATTTGTCACAAAATTTGTACCTCTTCTAGGTGATTCGTGGTTGAATAAAATACCGTTAGAGATAAACATTCCATATGAATTTCGATAATTACGACAAATGTTGTAACTAAAGACTTTCGCACATCCGTAAGGCGATACAGGATTTAATGGTGTTGTCTCTCTTTGATATCCGTCATCATCTATTGAATTACCGAACATTTCAGATGAGGATGCTTGATATATTTTAGTGTTAGGTTTAATTAATTTAACCGCTTCCAATATATTTAAAGTTCCTATACCGGTAACGTTTGCAGTATATAGTGGTTGGTCAAACGATATCCTAACGTGAGATTGAGCTGCTAAATTATAGAGCTCATCAGGATTAACTTTTTGGATAACACTAATCAATGATGATAAATCCGTTAAATCAGCATAATGTAATTTAACTTTGGTATATACCAAATCCAATCGGGAAGTTTGATTTTCCGCTACTGAATTTCGTTTTAAAGTTCCGTGAACTTCATATCCTTTCTCTAATAATAATTCTGCAAGATAAGAACCATCCTGTCCATTTATCCCGGTTATTAATGCTATTTTATTTTCTTGTTTTGTCATAATTTTCTATAAACCAATTAACAGTTTCTTTTACCCCTTCTTCTATTGGTGTAAAATTAAAATCAGGTAAATATGATTTTAATTTATTATTATCTGATGGTTTTCTATATTGACCATCCGGTTTTGATTTATCAAATATTACCTTCCCTTTAAAGTTAAATTCTTTTACTAATAAGTCAACTAAGTCCATAATACTAATTTCGTGTGATGTACTGAAAATTATTGGTTCAGGGTCGTTATAATTGTTCACCGCCCATTCTGATAATGTTGCAATGTCTTTGGAATATATAAACTCTCTCAACGGTTTTCCCGACCCCCATACAACAAAGTCAGTATTATTTTGTTGAGCCAAGTATAGTTTGTGGATTAACATTGGCATTACGTGACCGTGAGTTAATGAGAAGTTATCGTTTGGTCCGTATATATTTGTTGGTATAACTGAAACATAATTTAAACCATATTGTTCTCGGTAAGCTCTGATTTGAATGTCAGCCATTCTTTTGGCATATGCGTAAGGGTAGTTTGAACTATGAGGTTCACCTAAATGAATTTTAGATTCAGTTAAGGGGTATTCAATATTATCCGGAAATACACAAGTAGACAAAAAACAAACTAATTTTTCAACACCTGATTTTCTTGCTCCCTCAATAACGTTAGTGTTTATCATTATATTATCATAAAAGTATTCACCTTTATGATTCATATTACCTCCAACACCACCAACTTTTCCAGCACAATGAATGACGTGAGTTGGTTTATGAATATTAAACATTTTATTTGTTTCGTCAGGGTTTCTTAAATCATATTCTTTCCCAATTTTAATATCTGAATTTATTGATGACCCAACTAAACCATTTCCTCCGGTTACTAATAATTTTCTCATATTATGTTATTTTATAATTTTTTGATAGTGATTAACATAATCAGTACATATACCAAATATATTTTTTGGTACCTCATCAATTATATCTAATTCAACGGTCACACCATTTTTTAGGTAATAACCATTTAAAGACCAAAAAATACCTTTACTTGTTATTGTTGACAAATCTTTATCGTGCCAAAAATAGTTAAAATTAGTTCCATGTAATTTATCTAAACATTCCAAATTCTTACAATGAATCCAAAGTTTATTTTTGTTTTCGTCTAAAAAATCAAAACTAACGAGTGTGTCAGGGTTGTCATGTCCTAGATAAAAAGAATTGTTAATATACCACAAATCAATTTCAACATCATAACCTAACCTAATTGTGGATTCAATAGTTTCAACTTTGTTTTCTAAATCTTTTGAAGGTCCATTTACATTACCTCTATGAGAAATTAAAATCATTGATTATTTTTCAAATATTCATTTATTTCTTCAGGAGTTCCAAGAGATTCACATCTGTTTACCATCATAGTGTTAATTTTTTTACTATCGTTTATTAGTAGATTGTACAATGGGCACACATAAAATTCGTTATTTGTTCTAATATTCTCAGATATCATTTTTTTTGAATATTTTACAAAGTCAGAACTATTTTTAAAATAGTATAATCCAACGGATGATAGATTACTAATAACTTCTTTTTCAGCGGTTTTAATTACTAATCCATTTTCGTTTATTTTTGAATAACTATAACTTGGATTATTTGATTCAAATACGACAATTGTTCCATCAACAATATCACTAATATTATTAAAAGATAACTTAGGTTCAAAAAATACATCCAAAGTTGTAATTAACAAATAATTATTATTCATCAAAAAATCTTCAGCTAATAAACAAGTTGAAACCGTACCATCGGTATCGGTTTCTGAAATTATTATTTTGACGTCTTCACCAAACTTATCAATAATGAATTTATCTATTTCAAAATTTGTAACATGTTCTCTTCTAACTATGAAAATTTTATCAAACTCATCTAATTCAATGCAATTCAAACTAAGCTCTAACATTGTTGTACCATTAACATCTATCATCTGTTTGGGTATTTGATATCCACATTCAGAAAATCTTTTGCCTAATCCAACCATTGGTATTAATAATATTGGTTTCATAAATTTTTAATTTTTAATAATTTTGTGGTGTCTAAATGTGATTTAATTATTGAATCTTCAATAGTTAAATCATTTAATTGGTTATTTATGAAACTTGCGGCAAACATGTCACCGGACCCTAAAACATCAATATTGTTTAATTTATGGGATTTAGGTATTTCATAATCAAAAACAGTCTCACCATTACTTGATGTACTACCATTTGGGTCATGACTAATCACCCAACCTTTTGTTAATTTGGATAATTCAATAATATCCATAAACAAATCTTCTTTAGAGATGAAAAGAAAATCTATCTTATCAACAACATTTAAAATTAATTCAGGAGTTTCTTTTGAAACATCTGCTGATATAATACCACTATCAATTTTGTCTAAAAAGGAAGTATCCGTTAATTGATTTACGTATGCAATATGGTGCCAATTTGAATAACTTATTGATGGTTCATTAATTGACTGATTAAAATTTGCTCTACCAACTCTTGTGTTTTTCTCTAAGTCAACAAAAACAACAGCTTCACCTATTGAACATGGTTTTAAAATTATTTCGTTTTTTGAATCTAATTTACTTAAAGCATCCCAAACATTTACAATCCCACCTAAACTTTCGTGATATTTAAAACCTGTAAAAATTTTATCAACAATTAAATGTCCATATAAATTTATTTTCATTATTCTTTCATTTCTTTACTTGTAATCTCCTTACTATCCAAATCAAAAACAATTTTTTCATCAGCTTCTTCAATAAAGTTCATTGATTCTAACATGTCATATAATTCAATAAGAACTCCTTCACCACCTTTTGAGGTTAAAACATTATATGAATTATCTTTAATAATTTTTGGTGAATCTGATGGACAAAATGTGTATTTTAATTTTACAAACATAGATAAGTCGAAATAATCGTCACCAACAAATGCCATATCTTCCATTGGGATTCCATATGTTTTTTCAAAATCGTCCAAAAATAATGATTTGTCAAGAGTTAGGTTTTTATCTCGAGTACAATAAAAATCTATATTCCTTTTCTCAGCCATAGTTTTGTTAAAGTTATCACCTGATAACATAATAACTTTAACTCCCGACGCGGTTAATCTTTTTATTGCGGTAAAATCTTTACACATAAATCTTTTTGACAATACTTCGTGATTTTGATTATACACTTTAGTACCATCAGTTAAAACCCCATCAATATCAAGTATTAATAGTTTTATTTTTCCCATGTTACTCATCGTGATAAATTTAAATAAACAGGTTTTTTATTTAGAATGATTTCATTAAATTGAGACTTCATGTCTTCTGCGTCAGTTGGCCAATATTTCTGTAGGTTTTTAAATCCACTAACATGGTCTCTATCATCAGTCGCCCAATGAGACCAACCCAACCAATCATAATCTTTTTCTCTACCACTACCAACTAATTTTACAGGAATTGATTCGTAATCAACATAATTTCTAATAAATTCAAATGGTCTATAAAGAATAAATGGAGTCATGGAATAACAAATAGGAATTTTTCCTTCTAAGGCTAAACCAATACCAACAGCAACTAATAATTGTTCGGCAGCTCCGACATTGATGAATCTATCCGGAAATTCTTCTCTAAAATGGTCAAAGTGACCGTAACCTAAATCTCCTGTTACAAAGTATACGGAGTCGTTTTCCTTCATTAAATCGAATAATAAAGGAACAAATGATTTTCTAACACTCATTATTTAATATTTTAATACCTTCGTTATATTGTTCTTCAGTTAATTTCATGTAATGCGCACTTAAACCTGTTAAGAACGGAAATTGTTCTACGGATGTTTTATGGAATACCGCAGATGGTAAAAAAGATTTGATTCTTTTTTCTAGTAAATCAACATCTATTTTATCGTAACAAGCCCATCCATTTGCATTAACGTGAACTTCAATATTTTTAATACCGTAGTCGTGAATGAATCTCAAAGATTCCCATATACTACCTTCAGCACATTCACCATCAGAAATTGTTACATAAACTTTTCTATTTGGATTTGCAATTGCTCTACCAACCGCAATTGGTAATCCTGACCCTAAACTGCCTGTTGAACAATAAATCTTATCGTTTTCATCTAAATTGGGATGTCCACCGTGTTTCTTTGCCAAGTAGTCAGCATCAATTCCATGATATTTTTCTAACATAATATATAATGCGTACGCTGCGTGTCCATTAGATAGAATAAAAATATCTTCCTCATTTTTTGTCTTGAAGATATCATCGATGATATCGATACAAGTAAAACAACTACCCACATGTTCTTCGTTGTGGTCGTAAAGTAGTTTTAATAATCTTTTGTGTGTTTTAATGTCTTTCATTTGTAAAAATGATAGGGGTTTAAATTAATTTAGTAAAGTTTATTTGTTATGTTTTGAATATTGTTTTCACAATCAAAAATTGTAATATTACTTATTGAATAGTTTAATACTTTCTTGTTAGAATGAATTAATTCGTTAAATGATAAAGAAATATAATATAAATTATTATATGTTATATTTTTATTAACCATTTTTTCAATTGACTCAAACATAAGTTTAGCGGATGACCAATAATACAATCCAACATTTGCGTGTGAACTAATGACTTTTTTTTCTGTAACTTCAGTGACCTCACCATTTTCGTTTATTTTACAATATGAATGTTTTGGTAGTGATGATTCATATGTTACTAAACAACCATCACATTTTGTTTCTTTAATAAATTTTAAAAAATCATCTGAGTTCCAATCAATTAAGTAATCTGAATTGGATAAAATAATTGGAGAATCTAAATCTATTGAGTTTTTTAAATTTAATATGGTTAATGCAGCACCTTGTTCAAATTTATTTAATTTAAAAACATTTGGATTTGGTATGAATGTTTTTAAAGTGTCAGTTACATCGTATGTATTTTCATATTCTTGTTGGGTTACAAAAATTAGATTACCAACAATATTTATTTTTTTTAGGAAAAATTTTATAAATGGTTCGCCATTAAAAATAAATAAATTTTTTAACATTTTAATTTTATTTATTGTGATTGTGTCTGATGGGCCGGCCATAGGTATAATAATATTCATTACTGTCTTCCGGTTAAGTATTTTGAAAAATAATGGTATTCATTTTTTATAATTTTATTATAATCATAAACTCCTTCTAATGGTTCAATAGTTAAACCACTTTTATTGAAAATAATCCACCAGCATCTTTCCATTGCCCTTGATTCATTTTTATTTGTTGGAATATATAACTTATTTTTGTTAATTTTTTTTAATGATTTTTTGGAAATCCCAAATATTGATGCGAAAATGCCTGAATCATATTTTTCACTACCATATTTAGATTTACAAAAATCTTTTTGAGAGTCATTATCATACGCATTACCTTTAAAAATTAACAAAGGGACTACCACATTTTTTTTATTCATTAACTCATCCATTTTTGTGAAGAATTCATTAGTTTTAATTGAAAATGAATCATGAATAAAAATGTAACTATCATCTTCATAGTTTTTAATTGTGTATATAATGACCCCACTATCATATCCGGAATATGGTGTCTTATCAATTGTTAAATTATATTTGAATGAATTATTTAATTTTAAATTTTCAAGATAATTCAGCGATTCTACATCGGAACTACCAGAATCAACAACTAAAACTTTATGATTTAATAAATCTAAATTATTCAGTTCGTTTAATAATCTTTCTAAATGTGATTTACCGTTATTGGTTGTTATTACTATCATATATTTTCAAGTTCGTTTTTTATTACTTCATTGTCTAACTTCATTAATCTATAATGACCGTGAACCATTTCGAGACCTTCTTTGGGTGTTATTATAAGAATTTCATACTTTAAATTCGGGTATTTTTGTTTTAAAACTTCATCTAATTTTTTTACATCTTTATTAAATCTTGATAAGATAAAAATTACATTATCAAGATTTTGAGCATCTTTAATATAATTTTTAAAATTTTGAATTCTTCGATTATAACGTTCTTTGAATAAATTAAAATTATTGTCAATATAATGATTTACACCTCCAGCCCATGATTGTGTTTTGTATAAGTCAGCATGACCGGGTGATTCGTGGTTAAAAATAAAATTATATTTTGTATTATGTATTAAAGTTTCGTTTAACATGATTCCACCTACTTTTTCTTCGGAAACAATTAATTCCAAATATTTTTCATTTGTAAAATCTTTAAAATCCTCTTCAATACATTTAATGACTCCGGGTAAATTTGTTATCATTTCGTCAAACGGGCAAGTTAAATAACCGTTTTCTTTTCTCTCTCTTATTCTTTCATCCACACCAAATGTTGCAGGAGTGCAATTCCACCCTAAAGATATGCCAATTTGTCCCATAAATTATATTTTATTTTTTATATTATCAATTAAATACATTCTCCGAATATCATCTAATCTATCACTTGTTTTTAGACGATAATGAAAGTAATTGTCAGGAATTTCTGAATCATTAGAAACATCAACTCTATTATTTAAATACGGTGAAATACCATATGTGTTTAGTAAATGTGCTAACGCGACATCATCAATTAGGTTATGGTCCCACGTTTCTGATTTTTCTATAACATGTTCAACTAAATCTTTACTTAAAAAAAATCCACTACCAGATGCGAATTTAATTTTGTCATAGTCTCCAAGAAATCCTGAATAATATTTATTTTTAGGTTTATCTTTAATAAAATCTAATAATAATTTTTTATCTATGTATGAACTTGAATTAGTTCTAAAAATATAATCATAGTCAAAGTCTTTTGTTAATAAAAAGGATTTAATTGTTTTATGTCCTGCATTGACAGGAGAGTTATTTACTATAGTTTCAGGTACATTTACCATAATTTTATCATCAATAATCTCATCACAATTATGGTTCCCAAATAGATAAAGTGTTTGAATACCTGAAATATTTATTGAATCCCAAGTTTCTTTTTGAGATTTATAAAATTTGGAATACAAATCGTCATTGTGGGATAATACGATTATTAATATTTTCATTTTATTATTTTATTACAAATTAATTTATTATTTGATGAAACACATTTGGGGTCCCAATCAAAATAGAGAGGTTTCCATTCAGGAAAAACAAAAATATCTATTATAACAAAATCGTTCCCTTTTGTTATAATAGATATTTTCAGAATTACTTAATAGACCAATCCACCAACTAAAACTACCTTCACTTAAAACTAAATTTTTAAAATTTTTTGCGAAATTTATGGTTTCTGATGCGGTGTTATAATAAATTGTTAAATTAAATTCTTTAGATAGTTTAATTACGTTTGGGTGGTTTGGACTATCTGAGGTAATATAACCTTTTTTGTATGATATTTTATTTAATGCTTCTTCATAAAATTCTATTGGTAACATTTGTCGAATACCTTCAATGTCACCAATCCGGTACATAACAAAAACTTCATCGTTGTTGGTCTCATCGTAAGATAATTTAAACAAAGATTTAATTTGAGATTTATAGTTTAATACAAAATCTTTTATCTGAAAAAACCCGTTAAAAACATAATGGTTTGGCTCAACAGATTCAGAATTTAATAATTCTAAAAAATTAGAATCATTTACTTCAAATTTTGAATTAGAACTATATGTATTACCTAATAATTTCGGTAAATCAAATGGAGTGTGAATTGGTTCGGTTATAATTTGTAAATTAAATTTTTTGGCAAAAATATATGCTGCCACATATTGAAATATATTATTTCCTAATCTACCCATATAATTTATAGATACTGACATATATTTTTTTAATTTATAAAATTATTTATGTTTAATTGATTGGAGTTAAAAGATTCCCAAGTTTTGTTATATAATTCTACATTAAAATTGTTTAAATCAAATTTTGACCAATCATCAATTACTATCATTGGATAATCGTAGTAAAAGTTAATGTTAATTGATTTAGTTACTATTGGAATTGTACGGACATATAATGATTCCCATGTTTTATGACAATCAACACCATTTCCGTTTGGTGAAACAACAAAATAACTTTTAGAAAGTTCTTCTAAGTACTTTTTAAATGGTAGTTTATTTGACATGTCTAATCCGTTATTTCTAATTTCATTTAAACAATAATTACGTTCAGGTGGGTTTGTTTTAGTATCAAAATTAACATAAATTAAACGCTCTTTTTGTAATTTTTTTTCAATAACTTCATTAAAAACTTTTTCATTCCCATGTTCCCAAATTTCATTTGCAATACCTATTGGAATTGAAAATAATTTTGAGTGTTTGGTCATTATATTTTGTCCATACCATTTAACTAATTTTTCATTATCTAAGTATTGTAAATAACTGTCGTCTATTGGTAAATCACTATTATGGGTAAAAAGAATATAAGGAGTTTCTATTTTTCTGTTAAAAAAATTATGTATATAATCTGTTTTAACAAATATTTTTAAGATTTCATTATCTATTGGTTCTGAGTGTATAAGATACCCGTGTTCATCATAAGAATGATGACATTTTTTTTTAAATTTATTACCGGTTATATAATCCATTAATATAGTAAATTAATTAATAATTCATTTTGAGTTTTATACGAAATATGAGGTCTTAGTAAATGAGAATCAATGTACTTACCTTCTTTAACAGCATTTGCGTCATAACCCCATTGGTCCCTGTCAACCCTATCATTTGAAAAACTTCTGTATGGGAACTTAACATTTTCAACCCCATATTTTTGAATAGATTCGTATAAAAAACATTGGTCTGAATACCACCCATTTTTCGATGACTTAATTACAAATTCGTCCCAATTAGTCTCAGTTTCAAATATGTTATTAAAATTTTTTGAATTACCTACAACATAACACATTGGATATTGTTTAGTGTTTATTGTTTGATAATGATGTGATGACATTACTAAAACATCATCATTTGAATATTCTATTAAATTATCAATAAAATATTGTCTAGATAACGGAATCATGTCTATATCTGAAATTATACAATTTCCGGATAAAAATTTACTAAGATACATTCTAACTATTTGGGATTGTGTTCCCTCATCTGTTAACTTAGAAGTTTTAATTTTTTTTATAATTCCATATTCATCTGAAATTAAATCTGAATCTTCATCACATATTAATCCCAAAACAGGGGTTATGTTAAATACTTCTTTCCAAATTTTAGAAACAACAGGCCAAAAATCTAAATACAGAGGATTTGTTGTTGACCCAATTAAGCAATAATCTATTTTCATTGTATAAATTTATAATCTTCAGTTAAAGGGTTATCATTTTCATCAATTCTTTCACCTATAAATCTACCATTTTCTCGTTTAATTGGGAATGGTTTTTTTTCAAAAAAATCATCGTGTGTACATCTATCATTTTCAAAGATAGAATATATTGTTTTTAAAAATGTTTGGTCGTTACCATAATTATGTTGAGATGAAAATGGGAATTTATATATCATTTCTGTTATTGGAATTAAATTGCCTTTAAGACCCCACATCCCACCTAAAATCCCCAATTGATTATTTCCACACGGAATCATATGATACGGATGGTCTCTCATTACGTGTAATGATTTCCCACTATTCAACCATTCTTCAACCGCTAGTTTTTCTCTTTTAGATAATCTAGAATCACAATCTCTAAAAATAGAAAATTCACAATCAACAATATCTGAAGATAAAAATCTCCAAAACATACCATACAAGTTTTTGTGTGACATATCAATCATTTTAACACCCATAGTTGTTAAATCATTAATTATGTTTGTTGGTACACTATTATCATAATAGATGACCATTTGCCAATCAGGGTAAAACTCTTTCCATTGTTCAGCGTTTTTTATTGCTCCCGTAGTATATATTGGGTCATCACCCCATAAACTATAACTAAGATATTTCATTATTTTAAATTATTATATAATTGATTAAATCTTTCAGGAGGTAATGGAGATGTACCGTGAGTATTTAATTGATAATGCGTCATTAAATTCTGAGTGTTAAAAACATTTAAATTATAAATAAAATAAAAAAAACTTAAAGACCTTTCGTGTATATGACCACAATATAAACTATTTTTAATATCGTCAATAAATTGTTCAAACCAAATAATATAATTTTTTAACTCAGAAACTTTCCAAGTTGAATTACTTGAAGAGCTCCACAATGAATGTGAATTTTTTTGTGATAATTTTTGTAATACTGATATAATATCAACTCCGGTTTTAGATAAGACAGAATCTATTAGTTCTTTACTATATTGAAATTGTGTAACATACACTGGGTCCGCAATACTCATAGGGAAATACCCAATAAAATCATAATTTTTTTTAATTATTTCTTTATTAATTTCATTAAACCCTGTCACATAGTTTACATCATATTCAAAAAAATTAACATACTCAGAATTTATTAAGTTATTTTTAATCAAAGCATACCAACCGGTGAACGACGTGAATTTTGGATATTCCTCAATATTAATATCTAAATTTTTAACTATAATTACGTTTTCAAGATGTTCAATTTTATCGGTCGGTCTATGACTTAAAAACACATATTTGAAATTTTCAAACTCGTAAAATCTATTTTTAGAAATAAAATCTAAAATAATTTCTTGGTCGTGAACAAATATAAAAGTTTCAAGTTTATTTAAAGTGATAGTGTTTGTTTCCATAATGTTAATATTTCGTTGTTATTTAATTTTGAAACTTCATTTTCAGTTTCTTTGTTTCCGTAAAATTTAGTATTAGTTAAATAACATTCATCTTTAACTAAACAAGCAACTTCTCCTTTTGAACTATGATAAACTCTACCTATTGAGTTATACATATTTTGTTTATTGGTTGAATGACCCATTAATATAATGTTTGAATTGGACATTAATGGTTTCATATTTGTTTGATAATATTGTTCGTCACCAACGTGACCGTATAATAATATTTTCTCACATCCATCATTTAATGCTCGTTGAATTGAAACGTGGGTTTGCTTTCTATCTTCAATAGTTCCTATGATACCGGCAACTTTATCTAATTCAGGTTTTTTAATAGAAATTAAGTTTTCTTTTAAGTTAGGAATAATAGAGAATTTACCTAAATAACGTTTATGGTATTCTCTATGTTTATCGTGTAAAAATATTATTTCATCCCAATATTGTTTAACGTCCGCAACTTCATACCACCAATTTTCGTGACAAGATAAAACAATTTTTTTAACATCCGGTCTTGACTGTAAATTCAAGAAATGAGATATAACCACATCATTTTTTTCAAACTTTAAATTTGATATTAAATCCGATTTACATTTATCTAAATGCCATTCGTGAGGCCCATAAAAAGTGCAATTAATACCATTTTCATTAAAAAAATTAGTTAAATTAATGAAGGCTGTTGTTGAACCACCTTTTTCAGAGTATCCTGAAATTATTTTTACATCCTCACGTTCTTTAATAAATTCTAACACCGAATTACCATCCAAATAATTTTGATATTTTTTATGTTTTAAATTCAAATTAAATTGAAATATAAAATTTGAAGATTGTTCATTAAATTGTCCGGTATTATTAAATAATGATTTAGAAACCATTAAGAAATTTGTAGATGAACTATCTACCTCAGATAAACTTGTGCTGTAGTTATAATATGATTCTTTATTTCTATAAGACTCCTGAAATTCTTTGTTAAAGAAAACACCATCAAACATTACTAATTTTTCACTATCGTGTATTCTTCCACTTAGTGTTCCAATTTTTGGTATTGACTTATAGGTTTTTAATAAATTGTGAATCACATTATTTATTGGTCTCAATCTTTCATCGGTAAAAATTAAATAATCATAAGTATTATCAACGTAATTATTTACAACATAGTTATATATTGAGGATTGTTTAGTTAAGTCCCCGGTAATTAATGTTATATTATCAAAACCAAATAATTCATCTTTAATTGGTTTGGAATATATGAAGAAGGAATATAAATGATTATTCGATTGTTCAACATATGAATTGATTGTTTTAATAGTTGTTATTAAATTTTTACAAAATAAAATAACCGCAATTTTACCAACATTTTTTAATGGTTTCTCTTTAATTTCCGGAACATAAATTTCGTTAGGTTTCAAATCTAATGGTAGTTTATTACCCCACTTCTCAACAAATTTATCTTTACTCTCCCAAAACTCTTGGTTCGGTTGACCAACTGATTGATGTGTTATTTCAAAGGAAGATGTAACACCAATCTTAATACCGTCAATATAGTTAGGTATACAGAATAGATGGTCGTAGAAATGAAATTTACCAATTGTCTCATCAAACTGATGATTAATCTTTGTTTTATCAAATGATATGAATAGTCCGTCAATAGTTACCACAGGAATTAAAAATGGTAATTTTGCCGAATATTTACTCAACCATTTATTTTGTCCATCCGGATGATGATAAACCTGTCCAACCATTGTTTGTTGCATTCTCTCCCAATAAACACCTGATTCAGGAAAATAACAAGAACCCGCTTTTCCAATAATACCATAGTCTGGATTATCATTAAAATCTTTTAATAGTTTTTTACCCCAACCTGACTCTAATTTAATATCATTGTGACAACATACCACAATATCGTTTTCTGATTCGGAAATACCCTTATTATATAGTTCTGATAAACTAAATTGGTTATGGTTAACATACTCTAATATTTGAATATCTTTTAACCCAACAGTTTGTAACAAATGTTGTTTAAATTTGTTGTTATATTGTTCGTCTTTATGTGTTGAATAAATTACTGTTATCATACTAATCCTGTTGAACCAAATCCGTTTTCACCTCGTTCTTTTTTATTTATTTTCTCAACTTGATTAAGCCCTACCCAAGCACCGTTTACTACAGGGCAAAGAACCGCTTGTCCGAATTTCATACCTTTTGGTATTGTAACCTCAGTTGGGTTTGTATTGAATATGATTCCTTTAACTTCTCCGGTGTATCCGTTATCAACTGTTCCCGGTGAATTTAACACCATAAGTCCTTGGTTGATAGCCAACCCACTTTTTGTTCTAACTTGTATCTCAAAACCGTCTTTAATGTCGAAACATAGTCCACTAGGAACTAACGCTCTACCAAATGGTGGAATAACAACATCTTCAACAGAATGTAAGTCAAAACCTGAGTCACTGTCATAATTATATTTTGGGTGAACAGCATCCGGGTGAAGTATCTCATAAGGTAAATCTAATTTAGTAGTTCCCTCCGCAATGTCTTTTTCGATTTGTTCTAAATCTATATCCATTTCTTTTAGAATGTCATCGTAATCTACCTCACCTGTTTCTGACGAGAATGTTTCTTGCAAATTGAGTAATTTATTTCTTAAATTTTCTAACTCTTCAAAATTGTCTAACATTATTCTAATTCTTTTAATTTTTTTATTACATCAATCAACACTAGTACATCACGTTCGCAATAAGCGGTGATTTCAGGTAACATATTTTTATTCCAATATGCGTCGTGAACTTTGTCTCCGGTAACATCACCTTCCTTTGGAGATGGAAGTTCCATACAAGAACACATTAAATCTAATGAACCAATTGCGGTATAAGCCCCGTATTGCCAAATTTCCTTAGTGTCAATTGCTTTAATCTCCCAAGGTTTTGTATCATAAGATGGTAGTAATGTTGGAGGCATTAATCCATTAATAATCATTCGTTTTGCCAACATAGGAATATCAAAATTCTTAAGATTGTGACCACATAGATAGAAATCTAATTTACCACAACGATTAAGTAATGTTTGACATTCTTTTAGTAAAGCTTTTTCATCGTCACCTGAGAACGATTGTTTTTTAATATCACCATTGTCCATAACAAATGCAACACTAACACAAACAATTTTTGCAAACTCAGGAACTAATGCCGCTCTTTTTTCAAAAACTTTATCTGCGGAAAATCCGGCATCTTCGGGAAATCGTTTTTGAAACCAATCAAAATATTTCTCAAATTGACTTGCAACATTAGGATTGTTAACTTTACACTCGGTATAGTTTTTACATCCACCAACAGTTTCTATATCAAGAAACAATATCTTGGTTAAAGGTATTTTTATCATTTTTTATTTTATTAAAGATTTGTAAAATTCTGCTCTATTTTTTGTAACCACGTTAAGGTCGTATTTATCTTTAACGGTATTATATAATCTTTCACCCAATACTTTAATCATTTCAGGATTCTGAACTAATTTCTTAATCGCCTTAGACCAATCACTATGATTTCTACTCTCAGGTATTAAAATTGCGTTACCTTCTTCGTTAAACTCACCATTTTTCAAACAGTGAACTAAATCAATTGTGTATGGACCTATTTCTGACGCAATTAAAGCTTTCTTATAGAACCCTGCCTCAATCACTTTTAATTGAGATTTCATTCTGTTAAAGATATGGTTTTTAATCGGTGCCAAAGATATATCAAATTTTGAATAATTCATAGCGTAAGTTGTGACAGGTTTTGTCCAAACTCTAACATACGGTAATTGATTACCTGAATTATATTCACCTTCTTTAAATTGTTGTAAGAATTTTTTGTATTCATCATCAACTATTTTATAGTTAGTTGTAAAAATTTCCTCATAACGAGCCCACACAGTTTCGTGTGGTAGAATGTCTCGTTGTTTTTCTTCCCCTGTTTGAGGATTTATTTCTGTTACAGTTCCTCTAGTATCAAAACCACAAATCACATATTGCAATTTATCATTAATGTCACTATTTTTTTGAACAAAACCTCCAAGTAATTCTAAATCGTGTAAGTGAGATGAACCACCTAACCATCCAACTCTAATTTTATCCGAAGGAGGTGTTGGTTGATTAAACTGTAATTCTTTTGGGTTAATAGCGTTTGGAAATACAATAACATTTTTATTCAATTTTTTGATTTCATCAGCAAATATCTCAGTAGTTGTAGTTACATAACTCGCTGCTTTTAGATTATTTTTGATTTTCTCATCAATCTTATGTTTAACAATAATACTATGTATTGGATGTTCAACCGTTGGCAACCAATAATCATCTAAATCGATAATAACTATAATACCCATTGACTTTAACCACTCAATCAATTGTGGCGCGATATTGTAATCTTGCCCAATTGTTCTATGGGCGTGAACTATCTGATATTTTTTCCAATATTCTATGTTATTTATTTGTGGTTCGTAGTCAATATCTACGTGGAAGTCATCCGGATATAGGTTTTGTAGGAATACGTGGGGGTCAACAGAGCGAAATTTCCCAACGCCGGTTTTATCGCTAGGGGTTACTAAAACGTTAATTTTTTCTTTCATATTTTTTTAATATAGTTTTAAGATTATTAGGTTTGTCTAAATCACACTCCCAAATAACTTCTAAATTATAACCATATTTTTTAATATTATCAACTCTTAAATTATCTTCATCCCAAATTTCCTTAGCTGTCTTTTTTTTATGTGGGTGTAAATACCCTTTATCATATTTATTAGGGTTACAATGCCAATAATCACCATTAAATTCTATTATTAAATTTAATGATTCTATATAAATGTCACAAACATATCTACCAACGGAATATGAACCAATTGGTTTATATTTTAATTTTTTAACTTCAGTGAATAGTTTTTTTTCTTTATTAGAGACAGGACTTTGTTTTGGAGGATTCTCAGATATTTTTTTTGAAATTAATTCAACAGTTTCTTTTGTGTGTGTTTTACCATAAAATGGGTTCATTTCCCCAACTTGTAACTTTAACGAACAGGGTTTACATAATGAAGTTCCATTTATTTTTCTAAAGTGATTCCTACACGCAATTACTTTATCTTTTGAGGTTGTTTTAATGTCTTTATTACAATTTGGACACTTACGGGTTACGTAATATTTTTCACCATCTTTTTTAATATCTAATGTGGAACATCTATCTCTTTTTCTTATGAGATTATGATTGTTCAATACTTTAAGAATTGTGGGTTTTGATAATCCAACAATTTTAACAATTTTTACACTACTTTTACCTTTTTTATATTCGGAAATAATTTTTTTTTCAGTTTTAATATCCATATACTTTATTTGTTTATAATAAATATCAGAGGTTTAATCAAAAGGAAACTATTTTAAACTAAAAAACCCCAATCTTGATAGATGAGGGTTAATCTTGAGAGTAAATAAAGTTTAAGAGATTTTTTTTATCTTAGTAACCTTACCTTCAAATATATGTTTTCCAACTTTAAAAGAAAAGACTTCATTAGATTTTTGTTCTGATTCAGACAAAATTCCATTTTCTTGTAGAACTTCCTCTACAACTTCACGAAGCATAGATTTTAATTCTTTCATATTAAAGTTTGGTGATTGTGTTTGTTGTGGTCTTTTAGTTTGTTCATTAACTGATTGTTTTGTTTGTTGGTCACCTTTTAAATTCATCAATCTAGATGCTTTCTCAACTAATTCGTCAGATAATACTGAACCACCACCCCCCATTGAGTTTGGAACTTCTATTGGGTGTTCAATCATCAATCGTTTAATTGCGTCCGGTAATTTAGAGGCCATAACTCTATCACTAGTTAATGGTTGTGGCATTGTAGGTGCTTTAGGTATTGACGATAAATAAGGTTGGTCTGATTGTTGAGATTCTTGTAAAAATTCTTTAGGTATATTATATGTTCCTTTAACAGGTTCATAATTATCAACAGATGGGGAGTTATATGAATCCATTGATGATGCCATTCCACCTCTTGGTGTATTATTATGAGCGTCCATTATTTTTTTGGATACCGCTAATTTTTCCATTAAACTTAATTCGTTTGTCATAAAATTTAATTATTGTATTTAGTTTTGTCCGAAGACAGCGTTTATGATAACTTTTGTCATACTTTTATCTCCGTTAACGTTATAACCGGGTTTTGGTTCTGTGAACTTTTCACCTGATGGTCTGAATGATTGGATTTTATCAACCCTGAACAATCTCCACCCCGGTAACGGTTGTTCTCCCTTATATCCTGTATGTGAAGCTCCTTCGATGTCCCAAGCACGTAATACAGGGTTTCCTGCTTTTGAGTATCCAAAACAAACAGGTTCAATATCTCGTAAACCACGTCCTCCGGGTTCATCCCCGTCGTAATAAATTATTATCTTATCTTTATTTTTAATAGCGTTAACAATTGAGTCAATTGACGCTACTTCTAAAATAAGAGATTTAACTGTGTTGTAAAGTTTCATTACGCACTTGGTGTTGTGTAAGGGGCATTTGATTTATATTGATTAACCACTAATTCAGCCTTTCTTTCTAAGATATCTTGAATAGCTCCAGCACCTTCATTGAAGATATCTAAGTCACCACCTGTTCCTTTACCTTGAGCATCACCTGTTGCTAACGCGTCAGGATTTACTGCCGAATATTCATTGGCTGTTTGTTTATAATCATTTTTTGGAAATAATTTAGTTCTTTCCGCTTGAGCAATTTGAGATAATTTATTATCCGGTTGTGCTAAATCTAATGGGTCATAATTTGCCATAATTATTATATTTTTTGTATTAATTCGTTTATTCTTTTTAGACTTTCGGTAATAGCGGTATCAAATTTATTAATTGATGAACTATGTTTTTGATTTGGTCTATTCATATCTTTAATCCCTTCTTTTTCGTGAGGGTTAATGTATTGATTTGGTAATACTTCTGATTTTGATTGTTTTCCGGTATCAATACTATCTCTATCTCCTTTTAGAGTATTGTTCACCCAATCTTTAACGTAGTGTCCCCCATTTAAAATATGGGAAGTCTCATCTTGATGTCCATTGAAATTGTCAAACCAATTCTTCATTCGTTTTAGTTGTTGATAAGTCACCTCACCTTTTTCGCGTAAATCTTTATTACGTTTAAAACCTTCGGTGGTTTCATCAACTTCCCCAACAGCTTGATTACATTGTTCTAAATATTCGATAACGTCTTGCGGTACCGTATATGTCTTTCCGTATAATTCACTATTCATCGTCGGATGATTTTAAAGCTTTTATTAACATATTAATACTAATACCTTCTTTGTCTGCAATATTCTTAATTGATTTAAGGTTTTTCTTTAGTATTTTACTAACGCCAGTATCTTTTTTAATAACACCGGAATCTGTTTTAGGTTTTTTGGTTAAGATATCTTCAACCATTTTTTTCATTAATCTATGTTGACGCTCTTCTAATGTTTCTTTTTCTGACAATCTTTGTCTTAATTCACCATCCTCTTTTTTTGCTTTTGGTAATTTACCAAATTCTTCAGCTCTTTCTTCAGCATTTTCAACACCCATTTCTTCAAGGGTTTTAACGGTGTCATTATAATCCATATCTTTGGTTTCTTCGTAACCAAATGCTTCTGAATAATCAACTTCATTAATTACATCATCAGAACCTTCTTCACTCTCACCATAATAAACTCTATAACCTCTTGTTATTGGGTCATTTGTTGCTCTTGACATTGCAACAGTTTGGTCCATAGTTTTGTGAGGTGTTAACGTTTGATTAAGATTAGGGACTCTTGACCCTAACAAACTTCCATCTTCACCAACAAATTCTTCTATTTCTTTTTTAGATTTAATCCCTTCAAGTTTTTTTTCTAAACCTTTTTTAGATACTTTTGATTTTGTTTTCAAAGCGCTTGAAACAACTCCTTTAACTTTTTTTTCATCTTTTTTATTGAACTCAATTTTCTCGTCAGATTTTCTTGATTCAGTTAAAGTATCCGCCACATTATAGTAAAGGGAAATTTTGTCTCCTCTATCTTTAATATAGAAGTAACAATTGTTCCCAAAATATTCAGTATTAAAATTAATCATATCAACTTTTTATATATAAATACTTCGTTCCTGACTATTTATCATAAAAAAGATTGTGAGTCAATATATAAATCAATTTCCAAAACCAAATTGGGGTGTAAAATTAGCGTTAGATGTTAATGATATGTCGTTATCTACTGATGAAAAAAACTATAAAGAAGAAGTAGTTTTTTCACCTTATTTAATTGCCGAGACATACGGTAATAAGTTACCTATTAATTTTGACATTAATAACCCACTTTCTGCACAACAAATTGACTTATACTATAAAAACTATAACTTCAATAATATTTTTGTTTCTAAAAACTATTATAATCCCGATAATGTTGATTTATTTTGTTTAACCGCTAGCACATCTTGTGATATTGGTTTAACCGGAATTGATAATGGGTTGGTGGAGTCAATGACGGGACAA
>Ga0209230_10000163_pt1 | contig 24104 bp, 6 predicted proteins | sample LakOntMetagenome_FD_187467 | JGI IMG/M metagenome (GOLD analysis project Ga0209230, IMG submission 187467) | Freshwater and sediment microbial communities from Lake Ontario - Sta 18 epilimnion Metagenome (SPAdes) (version 2) | ecosystem: Environmental > Aquatic > Freshwater > Lentic | place... | reverse complement strand
GCTCGCTTTGAGATCATTGAGACGTCCAACCTCCCCGCCTTGATCGTGGACCAACATAGCGATGCGGACATTGCGCAATTTCGGAGTAATGTAGACGACATCAAGCTCATCATCGATTCGCGTGGTCACATTGGTGTAGGAACAACAATCGCTCCTTACCCGTTTACAGTCAAGGGCGGCATGCTCTTTGACGGGACCATGTACGATGCGACCGGGAATGCTATTTGGATCCCAGGCTCCTCTGTTAATTGGAAAGCTACAGCAACAGCGCCCGTCATCACTGTGCCGACGGGTGGGGTTTGGACGCAACTTCCAGGCGCATCAAAGGGAATTTGGAGGTACATGGGCAATGAGATCAACTACAATGTCACTATAAGTGGTGTGCTCTCTGTCGCGTCCACCGATGAAGAAGACGACTTTCGCCTTTCAATCCCTTACCCTATAAATCGGGCCGCATACCTCCCCGAGTCCATCATTGGGGATCTATGGGCCGATGTTATTTATGGGGCCAACTCAAACACGTTCAAGGCATACGCGCGCCCTGACCCGGCCGACTCGAATCAGGTGCGCCTTCGGGTTCTTTCGGGCACCAAGGATGATTCGCTTGCAACACTTCTTGCAGGTAGTGCGTTGACTATCAAAGGCGAGGTGAAGTACTCGACAAATAACCAAGTGCAAAGCATTAATCCGTATGGGACCTATGACCCTCTCGATCTTCAACAAGACGTCTCGGGCCAAGTGATTCTCAATGGTTACGGGAACTTGCCGCGTGCTCGACTCGACATTGTGAGTGGACCGGACGCTTCGACTTCGAATGCGCTTGTACTTGACCAACGAGGTACAGGAAACAGCTTGATTGTAATGAATCAAGGCATTCCAAAGACTATTTTCGATTCGGCGGGCCATATCGGAATCGGAACACTTGCCCCGTTAGCCGAATTGCACGTCGAAGGCAATATTTACGCGAAAGGTAACATCAAAGTTTCAAATGACAGTAGCGGTCCGGCACTTTTAGTAAATCAAGAAAGTTCGTGTAATATTTTGCAGCTTGAACGATCCGGGATTGTTAAACTGAATGTTTTGGAAAACGGCTTCGTGGGAATTGGCACAAGTGTCCCACAACAACAACTTCATATGACAGGGAGTGCTCGGATAGATGGTGGTGCTTCAATCGGGAGTGGCTTGATCATGTTGAACCAAGGCATTCCAACGACGACCATCGACTCGGCAGGCCATATTGGAATTGGGACAACCACCCCATCACACGCTCTTGATGTCCGTGGCAATGCGTTTTTTGGTGCAAAGGCAGTTACATCAGCGAATGATGCGACGCGAGCAATCTATATTACACCTCCGTCGGCACATTCAGCCTCTAACATTGCCGAGATCCAACTCGAGCCCAATGAGGTATCGCGTCACTTCGTGCGATCGGAGCCTGCTGCTCTTACGATGGGAGGCAATACGACCATCCGGGTTTCTGCGAATGATCATGATGGTTTGGCGAGTAATGTGTTTGAAGTACGTAAAAATGACGCACCTACACTTGTCGTAGCCGCGAACGGCGACTTACTTCCGGGGCAAACCAATGTGTATAACCTTGGCTCACAAACCACTCGTTGGAGCAATATGTACACGAGCAACATTCGAGCTCAAAGTATAACGGCAACAGGTGATCTTTCGGCGAGCAACATCCAAGTCACCAACGATGGCACGGGTCCTGCAATCAAGGTCACGCAAACGGGAAATAACTCGATAGCCGAGTTTTATGACGATGCCAATGCAGTTGCACTTATGATTGCGAATGGTGGCTCTATAGGTATCGGAACCGCTGTCCCACAAAGCGCGCTTGATGTCATCGGATCCGTAAAAGCCACTTCTAGCATATCAAGCGATACACAGTTCCTCGGGCAAGCAAATGACACAGCAATTATGCCTTCATTTAGCTTCGCGGCAAACCCAAATACGGGCATCTTTCAACCTGCAACAAGTAACATTGCTTTGAGCACAGGGGGCATAGAACGCCTTCGCGTTTCATCAAACGGATTTGTTGGTATCGGAACCGCTGTCCCACAAAGCGCGCTTGATGTCATCGGATCTCTCAAGGCCACAACGAGTATATCGTGTGATACGCAGTTCCTCGGGCAAGCCGCTGATACAGAAAGTGCACCTTCATTTAGCTTCGCGGCAAACCCAGATACGGGGATATTTCAGCCTCTAGCGAGTAACATTGCCCTAAGCACGGGAGGAACGGAGCGCGTCCGTGTGTCATCAAACGGCTTTGTCGGCATAGGAACTGCCGCTCCACAAAGCGCTCTACATGTCATCGGATCCACATCAATTACCTCAAACCTTGTGGTATCGGGAAACATCACGGCGAGTAACATTCGTGTTCTTGGCGACTATGTCATACTCGATACCATTACAAGCAACACCGAACAAATGGTCATCACAAATGATGGCACAGGCCCTGCGCTCAGGGTTACTCAAACGGGAAACAACTCTATCGCTGAGTTTTATGATGGCGACGGAGGAGCCGGGGGGATCCTTGCCATGAAGATAGCAAATGATGGCCTCGTGGGAATTGGGACTGCAACCCCACAAAGCGCGCTACATGTCGTTGGATCGGCGAAGGTCACTAGTAGTATCTCGAGCGATACACAGTTCCTTGGACAAGCTGCCGATACTGCAAATGCACCTTCCTTTAGCTTTGTAGCTAATCCAAATACAGGAATATTTCAACCTGCTGCGAGTAACCTTGCCGTAAGCACTGGTGGCACTGAGAGAATGCGAGTCCTTGCGAACGGCAATGTAGGTATTGGGACCGCAACCCCACAAAGCACGTTGCATGTTAATGGATCCGCATTGATAAGCACAAATCTCACGGTATCTGGCGGTGATATCAAAACCAGTGCAGCCGTCTCAAGTACATTATTTAGTGATACAACCACCGGGAGCATTGCCATCGGAGGAGGCTTGACAACAGGTACGGTCACTCTCGGGGCCACAGGCTCAACAGGGGATGTTTCCATGTTTCCCGCAACTGGGGCTCAAGCAATCACTTTGGGAGGTGCCACGTCTGGTCTCATAGCTCTAGGATCAACGACAGCCTCTGCGGTTCAGTTGCCAACCGGAAAAACAAAGGTTGGGACGACTGCACTTGTGCAAGGCGGCGCGGTTTCTGTGACACTTCCTGCGATTGCTGGGACATTAATCGTCTTAGAAAATGCATTGACATCAGGCGCAATGGACACAGGATTCTTAAAGTACAATGGCACGACCGCAACTGCAGGCCAACTCGATGGTGGCACTGCAACACCGACGGGAACAACGCGGTTGAACTATGGTGGGTATATTTATCCAACTCAAATAAATTTAGTTGGCACCGGCGATACAGCTACGGCAGCTACGCACTACTTTGTAGAAACCGGATCGGATGGCTTTGTTCGACCGAAGACCCTTGCAAATGCGCGAACTGAGATTGTGACTACTGCGGCAGTCAACTCGGCAGCGGCCACAACAGTAGGCACAATTACGTCGGGCGTATGGAATGCAGGGGCTGTAACGTCATCAGGTAATGTGAGTGCAGGAGCACAAGTCCTTGCACCATCAGGGGATGTGGTGGGTACACCAGGGTTTTCTTGGACGGGCAATACGGGGACCGGGATCTATCGACCCGCGGTTAATGTTATGGGTATTGTAACCAATGGAATCGAGAGGATGCGTGTGGATGCAAGTGGGAATGTGGGTATAAATACAACAAATCCACAATCAAAGCTTCATGTTGAAGGGGAAATGCGGATAGCAGGGCAACTCGGCACCCAAGGAACCCCACAAGCCGGCAAGATTTACGTTGGAGGACAAAATAATGATTTTGACAATCAATACATCGTCTTCCCGAATCCATCAACCACAGATGCCAATGGAATGGCGTGGTGGTCCAGCGACATGGTGTTTGGACGCTTCAAGAACACATTTCGCCTAGCTCTCAAAGAAACACACGGTGGAAGCTTGGGCTCTGCATTGAAAGACATCATCACGGCAAACATAGTGGATAGTGGAGGCTATAATAACGTCACTAGCATGACTTTGAGTGGAGATGTAGGGATCGGGACGACGATTCCACAAGCGAAGTTGCATGTAAATGGCAATGTGTTTGGTTCTGGGTTGGTTATTCAATGTGTGACGGTTGTGTTTACAGACGTTGCTTCATACACTGCTCCAACTACAATTACTCCCACATCAGTTAGTGCTTTAAACATAACCATAACTCCAAAGAGGACTACAAGTAAAATTGTATTGCAATGGATGGTAAACGGAGAAAGCGGTAATAATATAGTTTACGTTGTATATCGTAACGAAACACCAATTGGATTTAATACATCAACAGGCAATACACAGCAAAGTGGTGTTACTTCTGCGCCATATGATACCGACGGCAGCTCAACACCTTATAACATTACAGTAACATGGGTGGATAATCCTAACACAATCGCATCTATCGTTTACTCCGTTAGAGTACGCTCATCAACCACAGCAGCGGCGGACACTTTGCAACTCGGACGTACAGGCGACGCACTCATAGGCGAGTATCGTGAAAGGATGTGTAACACTGGTATTGCATGGGAGATTAGTTCGTAGAATAATTGCTTGACTATAATCAAATGCGTGTGACTTACCTTCAAGCGATTTGTGCTCTTTATCCAAATGCAGCGGTTGAAATGAAAAATCCTGACGATTTTTCATCAATTTACATACAAAATCCCGAAGATGTCGATACGATTGATAAAAATACGTTGGAACAGTGGATGGTAGCAAAAAACGAGTTAGAACCCATGATTTTGCTACGTAAGGAGCGAAATCGTCTTCTCGCAGAATGTGATTGGGTTTCGCTTCGTGCAATTTCCACAAATGCATCGGTGCCTGAGGTGTGGGCAATTTACATGCAATCACTCCGTGACTTGCCTAACATTTCTCAACCAACACTCACACTTACGGGCCAACTAGATACCACGAGTGTTAACTGGCCAGTAAAACCTGAAGCCTAACCGAGTCTACTGACGCAGTATATCACTGTTGGATGTATGTCTTTTTTTGAGCTATGTACAGAACCGATCCGTTGCACAGAACTTAGTTTTATTCCCCAATGTGAATAGGTGGCCTTCTTACCCCGCTTAAAATGGCAAGTCTTCAAGTGAACTTGTCGACAGGCGAGGTCGGCATGGCCGGAGGGGGCGGTTTTTTCTCATCGAATGTCGCGTTTTCCGGTGTGCAAATTGCCGATGCCAACGGCGATCTTACGAACCTTACAGCGAACACAATTTTCGCATCAAACTTGAACGTGATCGGCGACTTTGTCACGATGAACACCATCACGAGCAACACGGAGCGTGTAGACATTTCGAATTCCGGCACGGGCCCTGCACTCAAGGTCACACAAGGCGTAGGTATTGCCGCCGAGACAGCGCTTACTGTTAATCAAGAGAGTTCGGGCAATATACTCCAACTTCAACAATCAGGGGTCACTAAGGTAAGTGTTCAAGAAAATGGCTTTGTCGGTATCGGAACTGCCGCCCCACAAAGCGCACTCGATGTCATCGGATCCATCAAGGCCACAACAAGCATAATGAGTGATACACAGTTCCTTGGGCAAGCGAACGACGCGGCAAGTGCACCTTCATTTAGCTTCGCGGCAAACCCAGACACGGGGATCTTTCAACCTATCGCGAGTAACCTTGCTCTAAGCACAGGGGGCATAGAACGATTTCGTGTGTCATCGAATGGCTTTGTCGGAATTGGGACCTCCTCCCCGACGAGCGCACTTGATGTGATTGGATCCGCGTCAATAAGCTCAAATCTCGTGGTATCGGGAAATATCACGGCGAGCAACATCCGTGTTCTTGGCGACTATGTCATCCTCGATACTATCACAAGCAACACGGAGCAGATGGTGATCACCAATGATGGAACTGGCCCTGCGCTCAAGGTAACGCAAACGGGGGTGAATTCAATCGCCGAGTTCTATGATGACGAGAATGCGCTTGCATTTAAAGTAGCCAATGACGGCCTTGTGGGCATTGGGACAGCAAACCCTTTAGCAAAGTTGCATGTCGTCGGATCCATCAAGGCCACAACGAGCATTTCTAGCGATACACAGTTCTTGGGAAAAGCACTCGACACTGAAGGAGCACCTTCCTTCAGCTTCACGGCAAACCCAAATACAGGAATTTTCCAACCTGCAACGAGTAACATTGCAGTGAGCACGGGAGGCACCGAGCGACTTCGTGTGTCATCAAATGGCTTTATCGGCATAGGGACCACGATTCCTCAAAGCACACTTGATGTCATCGGATCCATCAAGGCCACGGGAAGCATTTTGAGCGATACACAGTTCCTTGGGCAAGCTAATGACACGGCAAGTGCACCATCATTCAGCTTCGTTGCCAACCCCGACACAGGCATCTTTCAACCCGCCGTTAGTAATATTGCTTTGAGCACGGGGGGCACGGAGAGACTTCGCGTGTCATCGAACGGGAATGTTGGTATTGGAACAACGACCCCTCAAACCGCACTTGATGTTATCGGATCCACATCAATAAGCTCAAACCTCGTTGTATCGGGAAACATCACGGCGAGCAACATTCGTGTTCTTGGCGACTACGTCATTCTTGACACCATCACAAGTAACACGGAGCAGATGGTGATCACCAATAATGGAACAGGCCCTGCACTCAAGGTTACACAAACAGGCATGAATTCGATCGCAGAGTTTTATGATGACGATAATGCACTTGCACTGAAAGTCGCGAATAACGGCCTAGTGGGCATTGGGACATCAGATCCTTTAGAGAAGTTGCATGTCGTCGGATCCATCAAGGCCACCACGAGCATCATGAGCGATACTCAATTCCTTGGACAAGCCTACGACATGGCAAGTTCACCATCATTTAGCTTCACGGCAAACCCAGATACAGGGATCTTTCAACCTGCAACGAGTAATCTTGCTGTGAGCACGGGAGGCACCGAGCGTCTGCGAGTGTCATCAAACGGGAATGTTGGTATAGGAACCGTCACCCCTCAAAATAAACTTGATGTCATCGGATCCATCAAAGCAACCGCTAGCATATCGAGCGATACTCAATTCCTTGGGCAAGCAGGCGACACAGCAGGTGCACCATCATTTAGCTTCGCGGCGAACCCAAATACAGGGATCTTTCAACCTGCTGTAAGTAACATTGCTTTAAGCACTGGGGGCACGGAGAGACTTCGCGTGTCATCGAATGGCTTTGTCGGAATAGGGACCGTCGATCCACAAAGCGCTCTGCATGTCATCGGATCCACGTCAATAAGCTCAAACCTCGTTGTATCAGGAAACATCACGGCGAGCAACATTCGTGTTCTTGGCGACTATGTGATCTTGGACACCATCACGAGCAACACGGAGCAAATGGTTATCACGAACGATGGGACCGGTCCGGCACTCAAGGTTACGCAGACAGGCGCAAATTCGATCGCCGAGTTCTATGACGACGGTAATGTGTTGGCTCTTAAGGTCGCAAATAACGGTCTAGTTGGCATCGGGACTTCCGATCCTCAAAGCACACTTCATATAACCGGAACAACAAGGATCGATGGCAATGCAACAGTTCAAGGATCAACTAGCATGACATATAGTGGCACTGCGGCCGCGCTCACCGTGAACCAGCAAGGCACGGGCAAGCTATTTGAACTCCAATATGCAGGTACACCACAATTCGTAGTACTAGATGGTGGCAATGTGGGGATCGGGACAAGCCCCCAATCATCTTTCAAGTTAGATGTTATCGGCAATGCGAGCATAACAGGTAATACTTTGATCGGTAGCTTGCCAACAACTAATCAACACACCATTCGAGGATCTGTTTACCAAACATACTCCGGAACTGAGACATCGTTAACGGTTGATTCAAAGGGCACGGGCAAGATCTTTGAGTTGCTAGACTCAGCCCAACCAGTAATGACGGTTCTTGATGGTGGCAATGTGGGTATTGGGACCGCAACCCCACAAAGCACGTTGCATGTTAATGGATCCGCATTGATAAGCACAAATCTCACGGTATCTGGAGGTGAAATCAAAACCAGCGCTGCCGTGTCAAGTACTTTATTTAGTGATACTACCACCGGGAGCATTGCCATCGGAGGAGGCTTGACAACAGGTACGGTCACTCTCGGGGCCACAGGCTCAACTGGTGTTGTAAGCTTATTCCCAGCAACCGGGGCTCAAGCAATCACCTTGGGAGGTGCCACGTCTGGTCTCATAACTCTAGGATCAACGACAGCCTCGGCGGTTCAGTTGCCAACCGGAAAAACAAAGGTAGGAACGACCACACTCGTGCAAGGTGGTGCTATTTCTGTGACACTTCCGGCGATTGCGGGGACATTAATCGTCTTAGAAAACGCATTGACATCAGGCACTACAAACGCAGGATTCTTGAAGTATAATGGCACGACGGCAGCAGCAGGCCAACTTGATGGTGGCACTACAACACCAACGGGGACAACGCGTTTGAACTATGGCGGGTATATCTACTCGACTGCTTTTAATGTCCTAGGTACGGCTGATACGGCGACGGCAGCAACGCATTACTTCGTCGAAACTTCATCGGATGGATTTGTCCGACCGAAGACCCTTGCAAATGCACGAACGGAACTTGTGACTACAGCGGCAGTTAACTCGGCCGCGGCCACAACGGTTGGCACGATCACATCGGGCGTTTGGAATGCTGGGGCGGTTACTTCATCCGGCAATATTTCTTCGGCGACTCAGTTTCTCGGCAAGTCCGGCGACTTGGTAAGCGCACCAAGTTTTTCATGGACAGGAAACACAACCATGGGGATCTATCGACCGGCGGCAAATGAGATGGGCATTGTTACCAATGGGATTGAGAGGATGCGCGTGAATGCAAGTGGGAATGTGGGGATAAATTCAACTTCACCGACAAGCAAGCTAGACATTTTTAATACAACCATAGCAAATACTTCGGATGACATGGTGGGATTAATATACGACGCGAACTGGAATCTTAAAATTCAACAACAACATATAGCTGGGAGTCATATTCAATATGATATTTATCAAAGATATAACGCTACAAATATTCATACAATGACTCTAAAGGGTGGGAATGTGGGGATTGGGACCACGAATCCGCAAGCCAAGTTACATGTTCAGGGTTCAATGTTCATTAATTCATACTACATCCTCCCAACGTTTCTATATGATGGTTCAAGTAGTACCAAACCATCGTTGAGTGGATGGCACTTAAATGAATTACGGAAACTCTACAATTTGCCACTTGTTAATGGATTGTTTTGGATTAAGTCGCCTGCCATGCCAAGCGCACTTCAAATGTATGTTAATTTTACAGCCGATGGCGGCGGCTACGATTTCTATAGAATAACAAATAATGCAAATACCACCGCGAATTACACCTATTCAACTCATGGAGGACGGGCTTTGGGACTAGATGTCTTTTATCCAAGAAGTCAGGGGCACTGGGCCGCAATATATGACTATGTGGTGAATGTAAACCAGTCAACGATAGCAAATGATGTTAAGACTACCGGTGCGATTATGAGAAAAATAACAACAGTTGCGAGCGGAACTTATACTACGTTAATTATGCGAGACCCGCGGTATTACGATGGCGGTGCTCCTGATTGGGAGGTACCCGATGGGGGCAAATGGTTTCTACGTAACACTGTTTTTGGGGAGCCAAATGGAGATTATTTAATGTATGCATATTTGTCTTTGTACTCTGTCTCCGCGAATGGCGACGAAATTGGATTTAATGACGGAAATGCATACGCCACTTTAGGATCTACATTCATTGCGTCCACAAACGTCAAGGGGTCTTCCGTTATGTATTTTTAGGCAATGCAAGTTATTACGCGTGGTCCGTGGAGGTGATGTCACGTGGAGTGCAAGCTATGTAAAATGGTCACTGCGCCTTATTGCTTTACCCGTGGACATGACATATGGCACATCGGGGTACATTGACATAAATTGTCCTCTAAGTGGAACTATAACCGCATATAGCGGATCGTCGGGAGTTTCTACAGTCACATGTACCTCAAACGGAATACCATTATCTCCTTGGCAATCACTTTACTATGTTGTTTCATATGGACAAACAAGCACATCAATTCAATCTCAATTTGTTGTTGTTAGTCATGCGAACACATCATTCAAATTAACTTCAAACTGGTTGCTAATAGCTGTAAGAAATGGAGATGATGGATGTTTAAAGTGGATGGGATCGCATGCATATATACCGTATAATTCAACGAAATTTAGGAGCGGTTTAATTATTTATTCATCCCCGCAAGCAATACAAGATGCAGGTTTCACAGGTGACGGGTATTTCATGATTCAAGGACCGGGGCAAACAAAGCCTATCGAAATGTTTGTTCGTTGTAATTACATTGAGAGTAAACCATGGGTTCTAGGCTTTTCATCTCCTTATAATAGCTATGCTACAACAAACTTAGTTGGATATTCTATTCCATGGAAAGGTGTTGCGGTTCAAAGAAATGACACGGCTTTTCGACAAACTGCATATTTTACAACATATGAGCTATTCAATCAACGGAACCTAACGACAACATCAACAAGTGGAACGAGAACAGGATACCGTATTTTCTTTGGGTATGCAGGAGGCATGGGAATATATTCAACTACACAAAGTACATGTAATTGGTCTACAACATCAGGGGCAGTTGGTGCGGGCTATAATGGCAGTACATGTGGTTCATGGCCTGACGGCTTGTTTTGGGGGACGGGAAGTGGACCTACAGCATATGACAATCTTGGCGGTCTATACGAAGTTTTATTATGGTGGGACTAATCAAAGAAGTTCAATGAATTTTAATGTTTGGTCATGCCATTTATGGATATGTATACACTTTATGGCCCTTCAAGTTGAATTAGACCAAAAGGCATGTAATTTAAACAATGAACGACTTGAAACAACCATAACATTCTTTGAAGGATTACAACATCTTATGACCTGTGAGCATTGTCGAATTTCTTATGAGGACTTCTTAAAACAATTTCCATTAGCATCATATAAAGATGATTTATTCCGATGGACAATTGAACTTCATAACGAGGTAAATAAGAAGCTCGGAAAACCGGAGTGGAGTTTAAGTGATGCACTTTATTACTATATGAACTTACTTCCAAAATAATCATTAATGCATCGGATTGTTACCATCCGTTATTTACTCTCATTCATTTTTCACACCTTATTTCAGAAAGGATGCACTTTGCCGAGATCGATGCCAATAACATTGTGCTTCGCGTGATCGTATGTGACTCGAAAGAATGGTGCGAGAAGAACCTTGGCGGCACATGGGTGCGCACATATTACTCAACACAAGGCAAAACGTATGCTGGCGCGGGTTACATCTACTACCCCGAGCTTGAAAATTTCAGTGCTCCCAAACCATATGCTTCATGGACGCTTGATGAAGCTCTGGTCTGGCAACCTCCGGTTCCTTATCCTTCCGACGGATCCAACTTTGGATACACTTGGAATGAAGGCACTCTATCTTGGGATCCAGCACTCGTTGTTGTCTAGTGATCTTGGCTTTCAACGAAACATCCCTTTCTTTTTATTTGCACTATAGTTAGGTTAGGCCCAAGTGCCGTGTTTAAGATGTCGGGCATCGGCCTCTACGTGGATCCGAATACACTCCACGTCGGAATTGGCACTGATGACCCCGGAAGCGCGAGTCTTTTTGTCGATGGCGACATCAACTTCACGGGCGATCTGAAGCAAGGCGGGTTGCCATTTATAGGAAGCCGATGGGAGCGCTCAAATTTGGACATTAGCTACACACCTGGGAACGTCGGCATCGGCACCAGCGACACCAACGACGCGCGGCTCAAAGTTGAAGGCGACATTGCGTTCACGGGTCGGCTCATTCAAAACGGCATCGACTACCAAGGCTCTAAATGGTCGCAGACCGGGTCCAATATCGACTTTGTCCAAGGGAACGTCGGGATCGGCACAAGCGACAATGCAGCCGCGCGGCTCACGGTCGATGGTGACATCAAGCTTTCCGGAAATATCTTAAACGATAACAACGAGGCCATTTGGATCCCGGGTTCGAGCGTGAAATGGCGCTCTGCTGACACACCAAGCATTGACATGCCTTCCGGCATTGCATGGACGCCCACTACAGGCTCAAATACGGCTATATATAGGTATATTGGCACGGACTTTGTGTACAACTTTAATGTCATCGGAAGCGCCATTGGGTTGGCGAGTCCCGCGAGCCCAACTGGCTCGGACGTCCTTCTTACTCTCCCATTCCCGATTGATTACACACTAAGTGCCTACAGTACTCAACCGATCGTTGTCGGCACAATCCTTGTTACGATCACTCCCACGGGCCCAGGTGTCGCCTCCACTACCTACACTGGCTATGCTCGGACATCCACGAACTCGGCAGACGCAATGACCTTAGTGCTTCGCTATGTCACTGGAAACACGGATCGGCCGCTTTCAGACATGAGCACAGCCGGGAGCGCAGTCGGCATTAGAATTCAAGGGCAGGTAACCTATACCACACCGATCGCCGCAAACAATGTAGAGCTTCCGATCACATACACCCCGGGCACGTTCGAGCAAGACAACGACGGCAAGATCATTTACAACGGCCTAGGCGCACCGCCGCAAGCCCAATTCCAAGTCGTCGCACAATCAAATGTACCCGCATTCACGCCCGCCATGATTGTGGATCAAAAGAGCCCAATTGATGGTGCCCTTATCGCGGACTATCGGGGCGACGGCATCTCAAAAGCATCCTTTGATACCGAAGGCAACTTGCGTATAAGCGGCCAACTGCGGAACTCGAGCAACGAAACCGTTTGGCTGCCCGGCACGGCGATCATGTGGAAGCAAGCGGTCGCACCGGCATTTGTTTCAACCGATGGGCTCCCGACGATCGCATACACTTCGTCCAATGCGACATTCCGTTATGTTGGCAATGAGATCATTTACAACTTTCGGCTTTCAGGAAATATTGTGGCTCAACCCCCGGCGAACGTGGACTTCAAGCTCCAACTCCAGTATCCTATCCTCGAGGCTGCTTACCCCATGGACACAATTGTAGGCGATCTTTGGCTCAATGTTTCTAGCAATCAGGCCGGTGGGCCGACCGCGACTACTTTCAAAGCATATGCGAAGACTATTTCGGCCTCGGCAAACGTGCTTGCCACGCGTTACCTCAACGGCGCACTTGACCTTGGTCTTGCTACGATCGCAATAGGTAGTTCCATTACCCTACAAGGCACGCTCGTCTACCAAACATCTAATGTTGCCGTGAATTTCCGAGTGCCCCTTGCGGAATACCGAAGCATCATTCAAGATCAAGATGACAACATCATCATCAACGGAGGCGGTGCGGCAACACGCGCACGCTTCGAGGTGGTTGAAACCCGCGAGGACGTGCCGGTCATGATTGGGCACTACAACCCACCCGCAGACGCTGAGATCAAAGCCGATATGGATATCTTTCGCATTACTCGTACGCCCATCGGGGCCGGCGCGAGCTCGAATGAGGTCTTTAACATTCGCCAAAACGGTGATGTGCGCATCAGCGGCAACATTCTCGACACCAATTCGAATGCCGTTTGGATCCCAGGGTCAACGCTTCAATGGCGCACAGGCGACCCACCGAACCTCAACGCTCCTACCGGCCTATCATTGACATATGCGTCGTCGAATGCGCTCTACCGCTATATTGGCGATGAGTTCGTCTATAACTTTAATGTCGAAGTCGGTGTAACTGGGACCGTTTCGGATGGAGAGGCGGATTACACATTGCAGCTCTCACAACCAATTAAGACAGATTTGTATGATACAAACCCCCAAGGAAGCATTATAGGAAGCTTGGTTGTAAATGTGTACAGCGCAAGCTCCGGTGCTTCGAACACTTATCCGGGCTATGCCAAAACGGACCCGACAGATCCGACACGTGTGATCTTGCGCTACATCAACGGCACCTATGATCGCCCAATGGCCGACATACTTTCCGGCAACATGCTCAAGCTTCAAGGCCAAATCACTTATACCACGCCATTGATTGCGAATAATGTGGTGGTTCCGCTTGATTATGTCGAAGCCATGTTTGTCCAAGATCAAGTGGGGAATGTAGTACTCAACGGCAACGGTGCGGCTCCTCAAGGTGCATTTGACATTCGGCAGACTACGAGCAGCATTTTGCCGACGATCATTGCTAATCAACCGGCATCGTCGACAGGAGATTTGATGCATTTGCGTAAAAATAATGCCAATGTTGTAACAATTTCGAATTCGGGTAACATTACAACACATGGCTCTATAACCGCTAGCAACCTCTTTGTCATTGGTGACTACGTCAAAATGGACACGATTACGAGTAACACGGAACAGATAGTCATCACCAATGCAGGGACCGGGCCGGCGCTCATGGTCACGCAAACGGGAGAGAATTCGATTGCCGAGTTCTATGACGGTGACGGAGGCGCAATAGCACTCAAGATCGCAAATAATGGGCTTGTGGGCATTGGGGTGACCAATCCGCAAGAAATGCTTCATGTTAATGGGACAGCAAGGATCGACGGGGCAATAGTAGCTACGGGCTCGGTGACAGGATCTTCTTTCATTGGCAATGCATCAACCGCGACTACCTTGGCTACACCGCGCAACATAAATGGGGTGTCATTCAACGGCGGTGCAAACATCACGGTTACAGCAAATACGCCGAGTGCACTTACACGTGGATCGTACCTAACTGGTAATAACTTTAATGGGAGCGCCGCCACCACATGGGCGGTAGATGCGACCAATGCGAACTTAGCCAACAAGGTAGTGGCCCGTGATGCGAGTGGAAATTTCAATGCAGGAACGATCACAGCTGCCCTTGCGGGAAATGCATCAACCGCAACCACTCTAGCAACCTCGCGCACCATTAATGGTGTATCATTCAACGGAAGCACAGATATTACAGTTACAGCGAATACACCGAGTGCGCTTACACGTGGATCTTACCTAACGGGTAATAACTTTGATGGTAGCGCAACATCGACATGGGCAGTGGATGCTACTGATGCGAACGTAGCCAGCAAAGTCGTGGCCCGTGATGCGAGCGGCAACTTCAATGCAGGGTCAATACGCGCCGCAAACGGCACGGTGGCCGCGCCATCGTTTTCATGGTCTGCGGGATCGAACGCAGGATTCTACTTGCCTGCAACGGACCAAGTTGGTGTTGTTACAGCTGGTATTGAACAAATGCGGGTTATTGCGAATGGCAATGTGGGGGTAGGGACCACGAATCCAACTACAAAACTACACGTGATTGGAACGGTGAAGGCAACTTCGTTCGTAGGAGATGGAAGCTTACTCACTGGTATCACAAGCACGGGTGGAGGTAGTGGAACATCTCAATGGTCGCAAAATGGAAGCAATATTTACATTATTGGAAGCAATGTTGGGATCGGGACGACAAACCCGCAAAAGCCCTTGGACATTGTGGGCGACTTTCAAGCTACGAGTGTTTACCAAAGTAGTGTTTCTTACAGCTATGATCATGTTTGGACAACACGGGCAAGTGCTGCCGATAATGATTGGCACTCATTAGTATGGGCCCCGGAGCTATCACTTTTTGTGGCAGTCACATATGGAGGAATTAATCGAGTAATGACGAGTCCTAATGGCATCACTTGGACGTCAAGAACATCGGCAGTTGACAACCAATGGCTTTCCGTGACATGGGCTCCAGAGCTATCAATATTTGTAGCTGTAGCGAACTCGGGGGTGGGAAATAGAGTGATGACAAGCCCAGATGGTATCATTTGGACGTCTAGGACATCTCCTGTGGATAATCAGTGGATATCAGTTGTATGGGCCCCTCAATTGTCTATCTTTGTAGCAGTCGCATCAACTGGATCAGGGAACAGAGTCATGACGAGTCCCGATGGTATCAATTGGACGGCGAGGACATCTGCGGCCGATAATACTTGGCGCTTTGTGACATGGTCTCCTCAATTATTCATGTTTGTGGCAGTCGCACAAACGGGATCTAGCAATAGGGTTATGACAAGCTCCAATGGCATAAATTGGACTTTAAGAACATCTGCTGCAGATAATAATTGGCAATCCGTAAAATGGTCTCCAGAATTGTCTATCTTTGTCGCAGTCGCAGACTCAGGGGTAGGAAATAGAGTCATGACAAGCCCGGATGGTTTCACATGGACGATAAGAACATCTCCAGCGGACAATGGCTGGCGCTCCGTAACATGGGCATCTGAGTTGTCTCTCTTTGTTGCAGTTGCATACTCTGGAAGTGGCAATAGAGTTATGACGAGCCAGAATGGTATTAATTGGACGACAAGGACGTCAGCTGCCGATAATGATTGGCTTTCTGTGACATGGGCTCCAGAGTTGTCCATTTTTGCTGCGGTAGCCTCAACGGGAGTGGGCAACCGCGTCATGACGAGTAGTGCATTGAAAACAACCACAACGATCCCTGGGAAAACACTTCAATGGAAACAAGGCAACCTTGGCATAAACACGGCATCACCTAGCAATGCGCTTCACGTCGTGGGATCTATCAAGGCAACAAGCAACATATCAAGCGACGCTCAATTCCTAGGACAAGCCCTCGATTCGGCTGCGGCCCCATCATTCAGCTTCATTGCAAACTCAAACACAGGAATCTTTCAACCTGCTACGAGCAACATTGCAATCAGTACAGGAGGCATCGAGCGCATGCGGGTAGTGGCAACTGGGAGTGTAGGAATAGGAACGACAAACCCTCTTAGCACATTGCATGTAAATGGAACCGCGCAAGCTACGACATTTAGCGGAAGCGGTGCATCGCTTACGTCTTTGCCTTCCTCTTCCTTGACAGGGATCGTATCGGTTTCGAATGGTGGAACGGGAGTTGCTACAATCACTGCAAATAAGGTTATAGTAGGCAATGGCACATCCAATATATTGCAGCCAGCTAACTTGCATTGGGACAACACCAATTCACGGTTAGGCGTTGGGACAACTTCCCCTAGTCAAGCATTAGACGTGATCGGAACGGTAAAGGCAACAACGTTTGTGGGGGATGGAAGTTTGCTCACGGGAATATCCGGTGGGGGAGGTGGTGGAAGCGGGAACCTTATGATCTTTGGTGACACACAAGTCGTAAAACATGCTTTTGGAGGTCACGAACCAGCGGTTACGGGAAATTACTATGTTGGAGCTAATATTTCATGGTCAACAACGACAACAAGCGAAACTGCAAAAGCGCACTTGAGTGTGAAATGTAGCATGTCTGGAAGCGACATCGAAAACGCATATCGTCGGTTTGACACGATAGTTCATTGTAAAAATGACGAAGTTTCATTGAAGCCGAAGGGAATTATAAATGCAGAGACTGCAAATTTTTACACGGATGCATTCTCCGGGCTCACGCATGAGGTCGTGAGAAGTACGGCAACCTCCATTGATGTTAAAGTTAAATGGTCGAGTACCTTAGCACCTTATGTGACGAATGCATTATTTGAAATGATCGCACCAGTGGCTCTTGGAAGCGTATCATTTAGTAACATTTATGGTACATTTTAACATGTTTACTCTTCTTATTTTTGTACCAAAACATACATTGTTGCCTAAGTAAAGTATCCGATGTCTGTGTCGGATAACGCATAGTTGTAAACATATACTTTGTAAACATAAGCAGATAGTTGAGCACTTGACAAGTATGGATCAATACCGATGCGTGAGTTATTATTTGTTCTATCAGTTGGTATGCATGATACCTCTTTTACTTTTACACCATTAATCCATATTGAAGCCATAGTTGATGTTGTTCTTGCTGCGAGAACATACGTCGTATTCAAAGCTAATGTTTGTGTGGTTGTTATGTCACACAAAGCAGTATTTGTGCTATTACGAACTAAAAACCGTAAGGCATTCGTGCTTGTAAGAAGGAAACTTATGTAATTGTTATTTTCCGCCCCTGAATCGAATATCCGGTCAACTCCATTGCTTTGAGCCGTGAGATTGAGTTTTATTAGATGTGTCCATCCGTTTGTCAACATGCTAAATGTTCTAGAACCAACATCCAAGTACTTACTAGATCTATTAAATACTATTCGTTGATTGGCAGTATCGAAAGTTGGTAGTGTAGATACATCATTGATAAAATATGATGAAGATGTGTTGTGGTCAACATATATTGTATAATTCGAAGGAATCGTAGTAGTTACAGCAATCGTATCATCCATAGCCGTGTTTAAGCTTGTAACAAAGTCATCGGGTACATCGACATTATAAACAAATGCCTCATACATGAAACCGTTGAAATATTCAGCATTTGCGCTCACCTTGAAGCCTATTGCAAAGGCTTCTCCGGATACAGCAAGATTGGTAGGAGTGCCAGACGTTGCTGTGTAGCTTGAACCATTGTAGTTTAAGCGGACATTTGGACTACTTGCATTGTTAATTCTCATGACAAACTTATTTTTCTGATTCAATGCGTAAGCAACAATATTGTGAGCATCATTATCCTGACCGTTATGACCGATGTTCCCATTAATCAAAATTGCGCATGCACGTGTACTTGAAACGGTTGATGCGCTTCCATTTGATATGTGTTGTTCAAACAACACTGATAAATTAGTGTTCCGAGGCTCGAATGCGCCCGCAAAAGTGTATGTATCATCGCCTGCAGCAAGAACACCGGGTAAACGTTGGAGACATTGAGAAAGAGTAGAGTCGAACTCAACTGCATTCTTTGAGGTGTTAAGTGTCGGTTGCTTACTTGTACTTGTCTGTGTGACATGATTGCCTACTCCACTTTGATCATACCATGTAGTAATATATAGTGTTTTCCCGGATATCCAAGTCGCCCAATCATCGCCACCTGCCGTGCTAACAATCCTATATACCGTGCGAGTCGAATCGAAGTAAACATCTGCTTCATAATTATCAACTGACCGTCGAACTCTCACTTGAGGACCTTGATAAGTCGCAAACAAGCGGCGTAGAGAATATGCTGCAACTGGCATTTGGCTTACAAGAGTACTATCAAATGCCCCACTCACATTGAAGAATCGTGATTGCATGCTGTTGAAATTTTGAGTTATTTGTGCACTTGTGAGAGCATTATTGAAAACCATCATTTGATAGTACGTACCAGGGCAAACGTCTGTATAACCCGTGCCTGCATTTCCATGGCGGGCTCCAAAATACAGGTTTGTCGTTGCAACCCCTCCCGATGGTGCTGCAAATGATCCGGTATCTACTTCAACCCCATTTTTGTAAAGTGTATATGTTGTTCCACTAATAACAAAATCCCACGCATTTATGCTGGATTGCCCTGTTATTGCGTACGCATTACCACCAGATACACTACCACTCCACGGAGCACCCGTCAAAAGATTTCCTGCAGACTCGAAGAATGAAAAATATCCTTTTGCTGCCGTGTAGCTCTCATTTGCCCACAATGTTGCCCAATAAGCTGATGGCGTAAGCTTGGCTACAATGCTGATCGTAACCGTTCCTGTTATATTGTATGGCACCGATATATACCCTGATGTTGATACTATGCCACCACCAAACTCATTTGTGTAAGAATATGTCCCACCGATTGTGCCATTGTTTCCGTTACCCGATGCATCAGTCCATGTTGCACCGGAACTTGGTGCTTGGGATAATTTAACTATAGGAGTTTGGATTGAAATCGAAAGAGGACTCGGGTAAATGGATTTATACGGGTGACTTTCTTGCAACGGGTTGTTTGAAGTCCACCACTTTTGCGCAAGATAGCCCTCAATCTTTTGTTTGTCAGTTTCAGAAAGTAGAACATTGAACACCATAATCTCACCAATTGATCCGTTAAATGTTCGTGAAGAATCTCCCGACCAACCACCAATTTCTAAGGAGCTTAATAATAATGCAGGAGAATTTGTATACGAATTGAAGTTGGCGAATGCTACACCATTTCCTCTAATTTGCGTGGTCTTATTTGATGAGTTGTGCTCAACAACAAGAATGCATGGCGTTCCAGGTGTGATGGCAAATGACGATGCATAATCATCGACACCACCACTATTTATACCTTGGAAGAAACTGTTATTCTTGAATGTTTGATGTATTGAACCGCTTAACCACGTACCTGCTGTAGATAAAAATTGGCTAAAGCTAGTTGTTTTACTTAATGGGTTTAATACAAACACAAAAGTTGCTGTATTGGTTGTAAATCCCGATCCGGTACATGTCATTAGCTTACCTGCAATATTTCCGAAATTTACACCAGGAAATCCATTGATATCGGTTGATGAAAGGATAGGCTGCTGTGCGACTGTAGCTTGTGTAAGATGACGGCTGTATGATGACAAATCATTCCATTGTGATATTCCTGTGCCAGAAATTGTAAGTCCTGTATTTGCATCGTACCAATTTATAAGTTGAGATAAGGTCGAGCTTACGACATTTGGGAGAGCAGTTCCGATAACTGCATATGTCCATGATTGGGTCACTGAGCCATAGGTGTCTGTAGCTGTGACAATAAACGTTCCGGATGCAGCCGTGCCTTGTGGGAAAGTGAGTGTGAGAGCACCTGTACTCGAGTTAATATTGCCGTACGTCGTGGGTGTGAGCGACCACACAATGCTTCCGGCACTTGGTGTACCTGCGAAGGTGTAAGACACTGTGTAGAGTGCCGATCCTGTCGATTGCGAAATAGCCGTAGGCTGTGTTGATGTTATGACAAGAGGGGGCGTGGTTGTGGCGTATGTCCATGACCTGGTTGCTGTTGCGCCATTGTAGGCGCTTGCAGTAACAACGAATGTTCCAGATGATGTAACTCCTTGTGGGAAAGTCAGAGTCAGATCACCTGTACTCGAGTCGATGTTGCCATAAGTTGTAGGTGTAAGGGACCAAACAATGCTTCCAGAAGTTACTGTTCCAGTGAAACTATATGATGTAGTATACGGTGCTACATTGACATTCTCATTGATATTTGCAGGCTGGGTTGAGGTGATGATAGGTGCAAGGTCATATGGTTTGTAATTCATAACGAACGAAGTATTTATTGATGAAAAGAAGGCGTAGGAAGACCACCAGTCTATTCGAAGAGCATAAACTCTGTCCGGTACCAATGTAAAAACTGGATTTGTCAATGTTACACTTAAAGAACGAGTTCCACCTGATGGGGGCATTCCTGAACCGGTTGCTAATGTACTGTTATTATTGACAAATGTAGATGTTACTGTATCAAATAATCGATAGTTCAAATTATCTAACCCATAACTATTACTTGGTTTTGTGTATGTGACATTGTAAATAAGGCTATCGCATTTGTGAAACGCAGGTACGCTAAATGTAAAAATATTGAAAGAGGACTGGATGGATGAGCCTGGACTAGCAGTACCCGAATAGACAACTTGTAAGGATGCTGATATGTTGTAAGTCCATGTTTGGGTAACAGAGTTATTCAAATAGGTTGCAGTAACAACAAAAGTGCCCGATGCAGTCGTTTCTTGAGGGAAGGTCAACGTAAGCTGACCATTAGTAGGGTGAATGTCGCCATATGTTGTTGGTGTAATAGACCATGTCACTGCTGCACCCGATGTGAATGTGTATGATGTTGTATTTGTAGCACTAAACGTACTTCCAGTTAAGTTTGCAGGTTGTGCTGATGTTATTGAAACAGGTTGAACCGCAGGACTCGGGAATCCGTTTGCCGTTATGGTGCTCACTGTAGGTGATGCATCGAGTGGCACTCTAAAGTATGATATAGGAACGGTTGACCAAACAGCAGTTGATAGGGGGCCCACGTACATGAAAACATTTAGTGCTTCACCACCACCACCTTCGTGGTGGCGAACGCGAATTGGATTTAAAACACCTGCAGTCAACGTGATTGAACCTGGAGTTGTTGGTGTTGACTCTGTGCCTTTAAATCCGTACGCAGGTGATATGACTTGCCAACCAGTGTTTACGTAGAATGCAAGATCTGCACCGTCATCTGAAGTCAAACCAAAACTATATGTACCTGTAACTGGTACAACGAACCATGCCGTATATTCCATCGAAAAGTTGTCTGAACCTGGCAATGAAAAGCTGGTTTGATATGTGAGTGTACCATTTGTATTATTGAAAGCGGTATCAAATCCGAATCGCGACGAATCGGTAATTGCACCAGATTGTCTTCTTAGCACTTTACCAGATTGAGTGTAAAATGTAGCAGATGTAATATCATAGTCCCATGACTGTGTGCCTGCAAATCCACTTGCATTTGTAGCCGAAACTGTAAAGGTGCCCTTAGTATCTGTTGGAGTTGGGAACACTAGTGTCAGTACACCTGTCGATGAGTTAATAGTTCCATAAGTAGTTGGAGCAATCGACCATGTCACCGCTTGGTTTGCGGTGAATGTGTATGACGTCTCGTAGGCAGATGTATTTGTGCTTTGAGTAATCTTTGTAGGCAGTGCTGATGTAATTGTAGGAATGTTTGTTATGCCGTAACTCCAAGATTGTGTGCTTGTGAATCCTGCTTGATTTGTGGCCGTTACTATAAAAGTCCCACTTGCAGTTGTATATAGTGGGAATGTAAGAGTAAGTGCACCCGTAGAGGAATTGATAGAACCATATGTCGTCGTATTTAGCGACCATGTAACAGTTTGGTTTGCAGTGAATGTGTATGATGTTGAGTAACTAGCTGCCCCCGTACTTTGAGTGATGACCGCTGGTTGCGAACTTGTTATGAGCGGAATGTTTGTTATCGCGTAAGTCCACGAATACGTGCTACTTCCATTGGAATCTGTTGCAGTCACTATGAAAGTTCCGGATGCTGTCGTATATATCGGGAACGTAAGTGTGAGAGCCCCTGTAGATGCGTTGATATTTCCATATGTTGTGGTGTTTAGTGTCCATGCTAAAGTCCCTGCACTCGCAACTCCCGTAAATGCGTACACTATTGAATACAACGCACTTGAGGTGTTTTGAGTTGTGATATTAGCCGGACGAAGGGTAATTGCAGGGGCATTGATCATTTTTGCATAGATCAGAGACATTTCAGTGTCAGACAAGGCACGATCGTATGTAAAATGTTTTGATATATGGGCATTTAGAAAAGCATCTGCCCAAAATGATTTTCCTATGTAGGTGTTTGTGTAAGTTTTGTCGCTTAATATTGTTGTAAAACTTAATTCGTTTTGTAATACATTGTTTTTGTAAAGTTGTAATTTGCTGCCTTTAATCCAACGAGCAGCAACAACTGACCATTGTTCAAGTACAATTGGTGAGGTGGAAGATGTTAAACCATAGCCTGTTGCTGAATTATGGACATTAATTGCGAGTTCTCCGGAGGTTCCATTACGAGCAAATAGAACATTATCTACTGGTGCACCGCTACCAAAATCAATTATGCGTTCCCAAGATGCAGCAGAACCTGTAAACTTCATTAAACACATGATTGTAAATCCACCATTTGTGCTGATGGAAAACGTTTGTGCACCGGCGTCCAAAAACGTACTGTTTGTACGATTGAAAAACACGTACGGGCCATTGTTGTATCCACCTGTAGATACGTATGTTGGGCGATTCGCCACGGTAGCTTGTTTGAATACTCGTTGAACACCCCATTGCTCCACTGTTGAATTGTTGGCTTGCGATGAAAGCATTGTTACATCCAAGATCGCCCATGCATTAGTTGGATACACCGATGTATCATAGCTATACATATTGTAAGTCCACGATTGTGACGTTGAATCTATCCCCCAAGATGCGGTTACAGTAAAGGAACCAAATGTTACGACACCTTGATTGAATGCTACGCTCATGACACCCGTCGATGTATTAATGGTTGCATACGCCGAACTCGGGCTTAGTGACCATACGACACCCGTCTTGTTTGCTGAGAATGTATATGATGTAGAATAACTGTTAGTCAATAAGTTTTGACTTAAATTGGCTGGTACAACAGATGTTATGGCAAGGGGGGTGTATAGAACAGTGATGCTATAATTCCTAGAGGCTACATTACTTCCCGAGTCCATCGCATCTAGAGTAAAGTTA
>Ga0209230_10000158_pt1 | contig 24248 bp, 27 predicted proteins | sample LakOntMetagenome_FD_187467 | JGI IMG/M metagenome (GOLD analysis project Ga0209230, IMG submission 187467) | Freshwater and sediment microbial communities from Lake Ontario - Sta 18 epilimnion Metagenome (SPAdes) (version 2) | ecosystem: Environmental > Aquatic > Freshwater > Lentic | place... | reverse complement strand
CGTCCGTTTCCGTCCATTGAACGGAATCTAAACGGAATCCTAGGATCTCCAGGTAAGAGAAAGGCTGGGCCGAAAAACGTCATGGCCGGGACTAAAAAGCAACGCAAACGGTGCAGGGAACCAATGTTTTCGCGCTTGATACGCTTGGAATCATGATTCCTTCTAAACCAAAAATGCAGTTAGTGACCTTAGCAATCTTCAGCTTGCTTTTGAGCGGCTGCGCAGTTTCTACTGGTCAAAATCAAGAAATGGCTTTTGGGCATGTGCACGGCATCGTCGATTTAGGAAGTGGCAAGATGCTGATGGGCACCCACACGGGCATTTACTCTCTAAATAGTTCCGGCGAGATTGCTGGTCCGATAGGTGGTAATGACTTTGACGCCATGGGCATAACTGGTAACAGCCGCGTGCAATATGCCTCAGGCCACCCTGGTCCAAACACTCCATCGGAGTTGGGCTCACCAAATCTAGGTGTTGTGCAGAGCGTTAACGCGGGCAAAGCCTGGTCGCCGGTTGCCTTCACCGGGTTAGAAGACTTCCACGTGCTTACTGTAGGAATCAAAAATGAGATTTACGGCCTTGGGTCAAGCTCCACATTCCTCCGAGTCAGCCTGGATGGCGGAAACACTTGGGCCAACGGAGCGCCGATAGAGGCAGTGGATTTGGCAGTAACCCCTAGTGGTTCGTTGTTTGCAGCAACTCCTGAAGGGGTGAAGGTAAGTCAAGACAATGGGCTCTCTTTTAAGGTCTTGGCCGGATCGCCAGCTCTATATAACCTCGCACCTTCACCAAATGGTGAGTTAATCGGTGTTGATGTAAAAGGAACACTTTGGAGACTCGCGAATTCATCATGGGAAAAATTTGGAACTGTCAACGGAACGGTTGAAGCCCTATTGGAAACAGAATCAGGTGAGGTTGTTCTGGTCGATGATCGTGGACTCGTAATGATCAAGGGTAAAGAGGCAAAAGTCATTTACTCAACATCGGGCGCTCACTAACTCAACGCCTTTAGATTTTGTCTCTGCTACTTCGCTAGGAGTGACTCCATGAGCGTGATCTCTTTGGTTTGAGAGTCAATAATTGCTTTACCCAAAGCTGCTGCTTCCGCATTTTTTGAGGAGACAACCATTTTGGCCATTTGAATTGCGCCTTTATGGTGGGCAATCATCGCTTCAAGAAACAGTTTGTCAAAAGCGGCGCCCTTGGAATTTGTCAGAGCGTCCATTTGGGCCGCGTCAAGCATTCCATCCATTCCACCCATACCCATGTCATGGTCCATCTCCATCGGTGCGTTTGCAGCACTCAACCAGGATTTCATTTGGGCTATTTCTGGAGACTGCTCGCCTTTGATCTTCGCAGCCAAGGCCTTTACCTCTGGGTCAGAAGCTCGCGTTTCGGCCAGCGTGCCAATGTCCACAGCTTGCTGGTGGTGAGGAATCATCATTTGTGCGAACATTATGTCTTCGCCTGAAAACTCAGATGAACTATCGCCCATCATGCCATGGTCCATCATCATTCCTGAATCGGACTTCATGTCACTCGTGCCAACGTTGACTGTGCAAGCAGTAAGCAGGGCCGCAGCGAGGACCGTTGAGGCCGAGATTGCGACAATTTTTAGAATCTTCATGTGTGGAATCCCTTTGTTCAACTGGTTGCCTAAAGCATAACTCGGCTATCTGAGAGTTTCCTGGATGTGAATCTTGGCTGCCTGGAGTGCTAAGCCCTGAGGTAAATGGGCTACTAGGAAAATTTAATGTGTAATGAGTTTGAGTCGAAGTGCGTTTGCCACAACCGACACACTGGAGAATGCCATCGCTGAACCGGCAAGCATGGGATTCAGTAGCCCCAACGCGGCTATTGGAATCAAGATCACGTTGTAGCCAAATGCCCAACCAAGGTTTTGCTTGATGTTTGCCCATGTGCGGCGCGATAGCTGAAGTGCATAGGCAATTGCCTGTGGGTTGTCGTCGATGATTGTGATAGCCGCTGCAGATTGGGCGGCGTGGGTGCCGGAGCCCATGGCAATACCAACATCGGCACCGGCCAGTGCAGCAACATCGTTTAGGCCGTCACCAACCATGGCGGTCACTGAACCGTCTGCTTTGATCTGATTGATCTTTGAAAGCTTTTGCTCAGGGGTTACCTCGGCAAAGTAATTGGTGATTGCGAGTTGCTGGGCAACGGCAGCCACTCTGGCAGTTGCATCTCCAGACATTAAAACTGGCTCCACCTCAAGCGCCTTGAGCTCGGCAATGGCACCGATAGATTCTGCGCGAATGTCGTCTTCGAGGGCAATTAGCAGCAGCGCCAACTGCTTAGTCGAAACAACCACCAAAGACTTGGGTCCCGCTTGCGCAACGGCCGCATCTAATTCTGCCTGGTTGGTGAATCCACTTGCTGAGTATCGGGTAACTCTGGCGGTGACTACCTGATCGGCGGCCAGGGCCACGGTTCCTTCAACCCCGCTTCCGGCGGTCTCGACCACATTGGTTGCAGTCTGCGAGGAATCAAGAGCAGCAATTGCCTTGGCGATTGGGTGCACCGATGAACGTTCGATTGCTGCCGCAATAGACATAATCTTGGCTTGGTTGGCACCGGCCAGAGGGTAGGTCTGCGAAACGCGAAGATTGCCGGTGGTCAGGGTTCCGGTTTTATCTAGCACCACCTTGCGCACGCGGTTCAAGAGACTGAGGGTGTCTGGGTCGCGAATCACGATGCCCTTTTTGGCGCCCAGTGAGGTGGCAACCACCAGGCTCATTGGCACTGCAATGCCAAGTGCACACGGGCAGGCAATTACCAACACCGCGATTGCTGCAGATAGCCCGCGCTGGGCATCACCAATTGCGAATGTCCAAACTAAAAACGTGATGATAGAAAGTGCAATCACCGATGGCACAAAGACCTCACTGATTTTGTCTGTGAGTGAGGTGATTTTGGTTTTGTGTGCAGTTGCTTCGCGCACCAGGTCGGCAATTTGTGCGATGCGGCTTGATGAACTTATCGAAGTGGTTTTGATTACCAAGGTTGCGCCTAGGTTTACCGCACCGGCGTGCAGTTGGTGACCGGCCGATACTTCTTCTGGCACCGATTCACCGGTGATTAGCGCGTTGTCAATTTGGCTTACGCCTTCAATCACTTCACCATCAACTGGAATGCGTTGACCGGTAGCAACAACAACTAGGTCGCCAAGTTTTACCTGTGCGGTTGGCAAGGTTACTTGTGAACCGTCTCGGCGAACTTCTGCGGTTTCGGGAATAGCCGAAAGCAGGGCGCGAACAGAATCTGTTGCGCTTCTGCGGGTGCGCACCTCTAACCAGCGGCCAAACAGCACAACGGTTGGTACCACGGCAGCAACTTCAAAGTAGACATCCATCCCACCGGTGAATAGTCGAATCACGCTGTAGCCGTAGGCCACAATCACACCAAGTGAAACCAGAGTGTCCATGGTGCTGGTTTTGAGTTTCAGGTTTTTGAATGCGGCCCAGTGAAACGGCCAGGATACCCAGGTGGCAATTGGCAAAGTTGCAACTGCGGCGATGCTATGCCAATTTGGCGGCACGAGCTGGTGAAACATGCTGATGATTGCAACCGGAAGCGCAATCAGTGCACCAACCCAAAGCCGCCAAAGCAGCGAGGTTAATTCGCTCCGGTTAGATCCAACCTTGTAGCCGGCATCTTCAACAGCTTTGCGAAGAGCATCCTGGGTGACCTGCGGTGCTGCTGTAATGTGCGCCTTTTCTGAAGCAAAGTCAACAAACGCAGAAACGCCTTCTACCTTGTTCAAGTTTTTTTCAACACGACGAGCACAAGCGGTGCAAGTCATGCCCTCGATATCTAGTTCGAGATTAATTTGTAGCCTGCCTCGTCAATGGCTGCCGCAATTGCATCGGTGGTTACTGACTCGTCAACGCTTACATGTGCGCTTCCGTCAGCGGCAGTGACCTTAATGTCTTTTGCGCCAGCAAGTTTTGCAAGTTCTTTTGTCACCGACATCTCGCAGTGCCCGCAGGTCATACCCTCAATTTTGAGATCTAATACTTTTGACATTTTGCTCCTCTACTCTGTCTTCTTTATTCTATGCACGCTAGTAAATGGAGTTGTCGAAAAGATTTTTCTGACTCACGAGTAATTAAGTTAGAGGCGCCGGGTAGTAAAAAACCCGGTTCTCGTGAGAAGAAAGCGGGAATTCCTGCGCACGATTACCGGCAATTGTTGGGGCGCCAGTTCAAACACTCCCCTATTTATATATATAAAGCCACAGGAGCCACCTAGAGGCACTTAGGCGCTTCCGATGAGAAAGAGTCCATGTTGTGCCTAAAGGGCTTCTAGATATATCCTGAGGCCGTTTAGATATGAGTGCGTATCGGAATCGTTATGTACAGACGCACCCCAAGGCTATTTACTAAGGAGTTGTTGATTCAAGGTACTTTATTGTGAAAAACCACCTGGGGGTAACATAAACAACAAGTCGTTTCCGCGACAGCGATTTTCTGCACAGGTAACTCGATATCTAGTCGCAATCTGCCTTCGTAAGGTACTGAAAGGTTTTCGGGCGACTCAACTTTCTGTAAGTAAAAATCACTTGCGAAATCTCAAAGTGCGCATATAGTGAAGCTGTTTTTGCGTTGGGCGTGTGAGACGGACAGCAGCTCGATAGGAGAGATCGTTGAACGTTTCCGACTATCCATCCACCCATTGCCCTCGAACTTCGAACGCCAGGCTAGAGCCCTTAGTCGGTGGCGCTGACATCCAGGCTTTTGCGACAGCGATTGCAAGCACCGACACTTTCCCTGCGACGCTCTCTTCGTCCCTTGGAAGAAAGTTCCCAAACACCTTCAAAAGAATCTCATGGCCAACATTTCGGCTGATGAAAAGCCGTTGTTCATCATCAGTACGTATGTCAGCGCAAGTGCAGGCTCACTGGTTGCGATGAATGACCGATGCATTCTCATCAAGTCTGGTGCTTTGGGCGGATTCATGGCGGGCAGCCTAGGTGGGGCGCGAGTTACTTCCTTTTATTACCGAGACATTACTGGCATCGAATACAACTCGGGAATGGTCAATGGAGTCGTTGAAATTCTTACCGCCTCTTACAACGGGTCAGCGAACAAGGATTTCTGGAGAGGCGCAACGAAGCCAAGAAATGCAGACTCAAATGATCCTTGGACTTTGAGCAATACTCTGCCGTTTGGGAAGTCTGAATATTCCGCGGCTAAGACCCAGTTCGACAAGCTTCGCTCCCTAATCTCAGCAGCTAAGGGATCTGGAAACACTACCGTTGTAAAAGAGAACTCTGTCGCGGATGAAATTGAAAAGCTCTCAGGCTTGCTGGCTAAAGGACTAATCGACCAGGACGAGTTCAAAGAAGCTAAAAAGAAGATCTTGGGGATCTAGACGAGATCTCTCACCAACATGGGCTAGCAAGGCTCGATTTCGGCTCGAATGAAAACAGCTAAACGGAATCTAAACGGAATCCTGAGAATGAAAAAATGACGCGGTCGTGAGAACCGCGCCATTTCAGTGCGCTTGGAGGGACTCGAACCCCCAACCTTCTGATCCGTAGTTATCTTTCAGCACCTTTTGGTTGTCTTCAGACTTTGGCTACATCTGCACTTTCTGAAGTTTCATCATCATCGGGATTAAACGATTAATGCTCTTTACCGGATTAGCCGTCGCAACAACGTAGAGCATCATGCCAGCCAAGGCAATCCAAGGATTTATCAGGCTCAAAGAAACAGTTATTAGCCCAATCACAGCTGGGATCGCTTGAAAGATTAGAAGATTCTTACGTTGCTCCTTTGGAGGGAATTTTGACAATATAAAGTCATCCGTCCAGGTGAATGTTCTATCAGCTCTAAAAATTTTTGCCAGTAAAGTCTGAAACAAAATTGACCAATACTGCCCAAAAAGGCAGATTCCGAACCAGAAAACTCCCCAACTCATGTTTGGTGTATTTAGGTTTTCGGCCAGGAGTGCAGCACCGAAGGGTATTAAAGCGACCCAAGCCAAGACAATTCCGTGGTTCCAAACAATGAATCCATTGGTTCCCACGACGTATTGACTTGTCACGTGGTACTCGTACCACCAAGAAAATAGAATTATGAATCCGAAGAAATAGGCTAGGAAAGTTGGCCAATGCTCAAACAAGGAAGCGTTAAAGTCTTCGCCCTCGCTGATATCGTGGGCTAACGATAGAACATCTAAGCCTAAGAGCGTGAGTGCAATCGCAAACACCCCATCGCTTAACGTGTCAATAAATTTATGACTTATGTTCTTAACGTGCATTTCCATTTGGCTGTCCAATCACTTCAAATTTTGTACAAACCTAACAAACAAGTCCCGGGCAAGCTAAGACACGCTGGCAAAAGATGATGAATAAGACGTTAACTCAGCCTCGGGCCAAATCAGAATAGCTTTTCGATTGGTGCCTGCTTCACGGCAGACATAAACCTGATCACATCTTTATCGACCATCACATCGCCCATCTTGATGGCGCGAGTTAGATACAGCCCCTCAAGTGATCGCACTCTTGAGAGCGCGACGTACGTTTGGCCCGGTGAAAAAGCACCGCGACCTAGATCAATAACAACCTCATCGTAAGTTTGTCCTTGCGATTTATGGATAGTGACCGACCAGGCTGGTCGAAGCGGGATCTGCTGATACTCAGCCAGTGGGATGGTCACCAGCACTTCTTTTACTTTGCCGGTTTCTTCGTCAAACTCTTCTTCTATTTCGTAGCGAACCTTTTCCCAGGTTGCCCTTCCAACATCTAACTTCTCGCCATCAACCTCAACTGTCACTCCGCCCGAGGATGGAAGATCAACAACTTTCCCGATGGTTCCATTCACCCAGCGCTTCAAAGTTCCTTCACCAGTTCTTTTGCCGTCATCGTTTTTGATGAACATAACCTGCGCGCCAACTTTGAGCTCGAGCATTGGATCGGCTGGAAGTGTTTTACCGAAAGCACTTTCATCACTGGCGGTATAAACAGCTTCGAAAGTTTTTGGTTTTGTTGTTAGCCGGCTCATGCGTTCGCGGTTTGTGCTATCAACGCTCGCGTTGATGGTTGCAAGGCGAATCACGTCATCGTGCGGCGGGAAGCGGTTTCCTGCCTGATTCAATCGGTCGAGCATTGCTTGCTCTACTTCTCCGACGCGAATTGCATTCAGAATTGATTTGAACTCTTCATCGGACTGACGGAAGATTTCGCCGAGTTCAAATCTTTCAAGTGAATCTTCACGCCAAACGTGGGCATCGAAAAACCAAGGTGACTGATAGTTCTCCGCCATGTAAGCGCGCTCTTCGTTGTTTCCAGGAACAGGGGAGAGTTGATAAGGATCGCCGAACATAACTACTTGCGCTCCACCAAATGGAATCTTGCGTCGACCCCTTGCAATTCCCATCGACTTTGAGATGGCGTCCATCATGTCTGCATTGACCATCGAGACTTCATCGATAACCAAAACATCGAGGGCAGCGAGAACTTCTCGAGTACGTCTGTTTAGGTGCCGAGCAATATCGTGCTCGCCCAGAATTCCAAAGGGGAACCCAAACAGGGAGTGGATTGTGACGCCGCCAACATTCAGGGCAGCAACGCCGGTTGGTGCGCAAACAGCGACGTTCTTTTGGGTGTTTTCCACCAGGTAGCTAAGCAGGGTTGATTTACCGGTTCCGGCACGACCGGTAACAAAAATGTTGTTCTCGGACTGCTCGATGTAGTCAAAGAGGTTCTGCTGCTCTATTGAGAGCTTTATCGGTTCCATGAACTACTTCTGCTTGTTGATGCGCTCTAGCATCGTGTTGTAATCGTCGATGTCTTGGTTGTTTGAACGATCCGATGCTCGATCAAGCCTTTTGCTATCTCGGTTGTCTGATCTAAACCACTGCACAGAGACAATGATGGTCAAGATAATCGTCGGTAGCTCGCCAATTCCCCAGGCGATTGCTCCACCTGATTGTTGATCTTCTAGTGGCGGCAATCCCCAGGTTCGACCCATGGCTCCGAACCAATCTGGAAGCAGCAGTCCTGTTCCGCCCATCAATGCAAGACCAAAGAAGGCGTGGAAAGCCATCACGCCAATAAGTGTCACGATACGGAACGGATAGCCAAGCCTTGATGGCCCTGGGTCAATGCCAATCAGGGATTGAACAAAGAGGTAGCCGGTGATCAAAAAGTGCACAATCATCCACTGGTGACCGATGTGTTCACGGGTTGCCCACTCAAACAACGGGGTGAAGTAGAAAACAACAAGTGAAGCTGCGAAGTTCGCAGCAGCAATTAGCGGGTGGGAGACAAACTCGGCGTATTTGGTGTGAACTGCCCAAAGCACCCACTCCCGAACTCCCCTCGAGGAATCTGCACGCTTTTGAACCGCACGGGTCAAAAGCGTGACCGGAGCGCCTGGCACCAACAGCACAGGAATAGCCATGGTCAGGAACATGTGGGCGACCATGTGGACGCTAAATAAGTACTCCTGATAAACGTTTAGAGAACCTGATGTCACAAAGATAAGTAGCAGCATTCCAGATACCCAGGAGATGGTTCGAGCAATCGGCCAGGAATCACCTCGGGCCTTGAGGCGTCTTACTGCAACCAAATATGCGCCGATTGCCCAAAGGGCAATAAGGGCCCAGAGAATATCTAGCTTCCACTGAGTAAAGAAGGTCTCTATTGAAAGCTCTGGCGGAAGTGGTTCGCCAGTTAGCAACTGCGCGGGAGTTGGAATGATGAATTCACCTTGATTTACCGGGGGAGCAGTTCTCGCGAGCGCGGTACCCATGCCAATTGCTGCACCCATGATGAATATCTCAAGCAGTGCCAGCTTGAAAAAGCTGCCTTTTTCTGAAAGCTTCGACAAAATCCTGGTTCGATAAACCGCACCAAAGGCGCCAAGAATTACCAGCAGCACAACCTTGATAAACAGCATCTGCCCGTAGGGGCTAAACAAGCCTGCTGCATCAGGGATGCGAACATAGCTTGATCCAAGCCCAGATACCCCAACAATCACAAAGCTTGCAAGAGCAAGCGATGAATACCTAGCCACCATTGGCTTTGCTTCACCGAGAACATCTTGTTTGATTGCAAACAGAGCAATCAGCCCACCAACCCAGGTCACTATGCCAACTAGGTGCATTCCAAGCGAGTTCACAGCCAGTGAATGATTGGCGGTTCCAGCTGCGTGGCCAATTAGGGCCAGTGGAATCAAGGATCCAAGTCCTAGGGCTGCCGTCAAAGCCGTAGCGGTAAGGGAAGAAATAGATAGCGCCAGAATGCTGATTCCAAAGGCAGCTAAGAGATTTTGCGCCAGGGAAATACCTAGTTCTATCTCGGTTGCGTATACCCAAAGTCCTTGGCTAAAGGTCTGCTCTAATGAAAGCTGTGCACCTGATACTGAAACAAAGCTCAACACAAAATGCACTGACGCAGCTATCGCCCATACGGCAGCACCGGCGGAAGTCAGGTTTAGGAGCTTGCGCAAAACAACCGATTTGTCGTTGGCCGCAAAGGCTGCAAACACCAGCGATCCGACGCTTATCGCCATAGCGATATTCATAAGGCCTTTAACTAGCGGGACTCCGTAGCGAATAACTGGGCCGGGATCTGAAAACTGCAGGGCTGCAGCTCCGCCGCCAATTGCAAGGCCAACCAGCACTGCAAGCAAAACCCCGAGGGTTGCTACTATGCCTGCGGAATAGGCTCTGGTTTGAAAGGGGTTCACCTCTTAAGCCTAGGTATAAACCTTCCGGTTTTTTTCGAATACTCCGCGTATCCCGCATAAGTACTAGCTAGCAGCTTCTCTTCGAAGCTGGCCTTGTAATTCAGCAGAAGTACTAGAAGGACAAAGAAAATAGCGTGCGGGAAAAACCCGCCAGTAATCATCAGTGCGAAACCGCTAAGAATAAGCCCTGAATAAATGGGGTGCTTTACGAACCTGTATAAACCGTCGGTGACTAACACCGCATTTTTACTGGGCATTGGATGAGCAGTCAATGACTTGCCCAACGCAAGTGCTGAAAAACCAAGGATCACAATCCCTAGAAACAGTGAGGTCAAAGAAACTACTGACAAAAGATAGCTAAACACCCCGGTGTTTAGCCCGCTCGATGGAACAAAGATCAAAAGCCCTAGCAAAATGAACTGCCCTAGGACAAGTAAATTTCCCTTTAGGCGCTTGGTCATGGCTTTAGCCTAACTTCCGGTTGCTTGAGATTAACAAAAAGACGCTGACCCGAAGGCCAGCGTCTTTTATTGCTAAGTAGGAATTACTTAACTGAAGCCTTTAGCTTGGAACCTGCAGATACCTTTACGGTGTTTGAGGCTGCAATCTGGATAGTTGCACCAGTCTGAGGGTTGCGTCCGGCACGTGCTGCGCGGTAGCCCTTCTCAACTGAAAGCCAACCTGGAATGGTGACCTTGGTGCCTTTTCTTACCTGAGTTGCGATGGTGTCAAACATTGCGTCAACGATACGGTTGACAGCTGCCTGTGACTCGCCAGTTGATTCTGCGATTGCAGCTACTAGTTCGCTCTTGTTCATGTGGTCCTCCTGGACGATATCAGTGACGTTATGTCCGCTTCAATCTATCGGGGGCCAATTGGCCAAGACCCTACAAATCGTCACGGCGTGTTGCTATGGCTTGAAACTACCAGCTTGACTTGGTAATGCCCGGCAACTCGCCTCGGTGAGCCATATCGCGGAATCTGATGCGGGAAACGCCGAATTTGGCAAGAACTCCGCGTGAGCGGCCATCGATGGCGTCGCGGTTTCTTAGTCTTACCGGGGAGGCGTTCTTAGGAAGCTTCTGGAGACCCAAACGGGCCGCCTCGCGCTGGTCGTCGGTTGAATTCGGGTCAACTAGGGCCTTTTTCAGGGCTAGACGCTTCTCGGCGTAGCGCTCGACTACTAGCTTGCGCTGCTCGTTACGAGCAATCTTGCTTTTCTTGGCCATTTCTAGCGCTCCTCGCGGAATTCAACGTGCTTGCGCACTACTGGGTCATACTTCATCAAAGCGATGCGGTCTGGGTCGTTCCGGCGGTTCTTTTTGGTCACGTAGGTGTATCCGGTGCCCGCGGTCGAGCGCATCTTGATAATTGGGCGAATATCGCGTTCTTTAGCCATTTAGCGCTCCTTAGATCTTCTCGCCACGAGCCAAGATCTCGGCAATCACGGACTCGATGCCACGGGCATCGATTACCTTGATTCCGCGAGCTGATAGCTGCAGGGTCACGTTACGCTTCAGGGAAGGAACGAAGTAAGTCTTCTTCTGGATGTTTGGGTTAAAGCGACGCTTGGTCTTGTTCTGGGCGTGCGAGACGGCGTGACCAAACTGTGGCTTGGTCTCGGTGACCTGACAGTAAGCTGCCATCTTTCCTCCTCTAGGCAAGACAAAAACATCCAAAATAGTTTGCTTGAAAGCCTCTATAAGATTTGCGGACAAATCCGCAACAAGCCCCAAGTCTAGGCTAATTTCTGGCTACTTTGCAACTTTTTTCTGGCAGGGCCCGCAGGTCCCAAAGATGTCAATGGTGTGGCTGGGGGACGAAAATCCATGGCTTTTGGCCACCTGATCGGCCCAAGATTCGACCTTTTCGGCCTCAATTTCCACAGTTTGCCCACAAACCCTACAAATCAGGTGGTGGTGGTGCCCCTCGCCACAGTCCCGATACAAAAACTCCCCATCAGCTGACTGCAGGGAGTCGGCCTCCCCGGAGGAAACCAATTCATTAAGCGCCCGGTACACGGTGGCAAGCGAAGTGCTGGAGCCGTGGTTTTTTAGCACCTGGTGAAGCTGCTGGGCAGAAACAAAGCCAACCGCTTCAGACAAAGCATGTCTGACGGCTGATTTTTGTTTGGTGTTGCGCTTTACAGTTTCGCCCATAGCTAGCAACTTTACCTAATGAAGCTGCCTCGAGATTTCTCAATAACTCTTGCAACCAGGTAGATCGCAAACGACAACGTAGTCACGTAAGGGCTAATTGGCAATCCGCCACCAAGGGCCAGCAAGATTCCGCCAACTACCGCCACCACTGCAAACACCATGCTGAGGATTGGAACAAGCAACGGTGAAGAAGTTAGTCGAAGTGCTGCTGCAGCAGGTGTCACAAGCAAAGTCATTACTAACAGCGCTCCAACAATCTGCACCGATGCTGCAACTGCCAAAGCAAGTAAAAGCATGAAGATAATTCCAAGTGCCTTGGTTGGAACACCTCTTGCTTCAGCAACCTCAGGATCCAAACTTGCAAAGCTAAGCGGTCGCCAGATAACAAGCAATGCGATAACAACAACCAAAGAGGTTGCAATCAGCCAAATAACCTGCGGATCATCAACGGCAATAATCTGACCGGTTAGCAAACCAAACTTGTTGGCAGCTCGTCCCTCGTAAAGAGCAAGAGCCAAGATTCCAATTCCAAGACCAAATGGCATAAGCACCGCAATAATCGAGTTTCTATCTTTAGCGCGGGTTCCCATAATCGCGATGATGATGGCGGCAACAATAGAACCAAATGTTGCCCCAAGGGCAACGTTGAATCCAATCAACAGTGCAATGGCAGCACCTGCGAAAGAAAGCTCGCTAATTCCATGCACCGCAAAAGACATATCTCGCGTCATCACAAAAACGCCAATTAGCCCGCCCATGATGCCAAGCAGCAATCCAGCAATCAAAGAATTCTGAACCAGCGGAATCAGCTGGTCATAATCAGAGAAATCAAAAAGTCTTTCCATTACAACCACTTCTCATCGTCGTGGTGAGTGTGATCAGATGAACCCAAAACTGCAATTCGTCCCTGGTTTCTAACAACGTCAACGTTTCGGCCATAAAGCTTTGAGAGAACATCAGAGCGCAAGACCTCATCGGGCGTTCCGATTCGGAATTGGCCGTTGGCAAGGTATAAAACTCGATCGATGTAATCAAGAACCGGATTGACATCGTGAGTGACAAACAAAACCGCGGCGCCGTTTTGTTGGCGCTGGGAATCAATCAGCTCTGCAACAAGTGATTGCTGCTTTAGATCAAGTGCGCTTAGTGGCTCATCGGCCAAGATAAGTTTCGGATTATCAATAACTGCTTGCGCAACTCTGATGCGCTGCAACTGTCCGCCTGATAGCTGGCCAATCGGGGTGTTGGCGATATCTTCTGCGCCAACTGCTTCAAGCATCTTGGAAACTTTTTTTGCCGTTGCACTCGAAGGAAATGGAATTCCAAAGCGATGACCGTCTAGTCCCATGCGAAGTAGATCTCGGGCACGAAGAGGCAATCCCGAATCTGCTTGCCGGTGCTGAGGGATGTAACCGATCTGTCTTGAACCGTGCGCGACGGATTTACCGAGTAGTTCAATAGCTCCGCTGGATAGTTGTAGCTGGCCAAGAATTGCCTTTAGCAAAACTGTTTTTCCAGAAGCGTTAGCTCCGATTACGGCAATGAATTCACCTGGGGCAACTTCAAGGTCAAGATCTTTCCAGATGCTCCTATCGCCAAAAGACAGGCTTGCCTTTTGAACATTTAGGATCGCTTGCGAAGACAAAACTTACCTAAGCGCTGCTTCTAGATTGGCGATGTTTAGATCCATCCAGTCGTAATACCTAGAACCTTCTGGAAGTAGTTCACTTAGCTCAGCCACGGCTATTCCGTTTTGTTTTGCTAGGGATACAAGCCCGTCGATCTGCACGCTGCCGGTTTGTGGGTTCACCACAAACACATCAACCGACTTTGATTTCAGGAGCTTCTGGATCTCCAGTAGATCCTTGGGAGAAACATCGAGTTCCTCTTCAATGGCTTGGGAGAAGGATTTTGGGGTTAGGTCTTCAAGGCCTAGTTCAATGAGCAGGTAGTTAGCCACTGGCTCTGATGCGACGAAGCTTGCCCCTGAGTACTTGCCTGAAACAGCGGCAATTCGATCTTCGAGAATCTCGATCTCTCCCTGAAAATCAATCAAGTTATCTGAGTAATCGCTCGAGTATGCCGAGTCCAGAGCCGCTAGCGCTCCAGCAAGGCGGTTGGCAAAGTCTTCAACAACGTGGAAGTCATACCAAACGTGTTCGTTGCCATCGGAGTGGTCGTGGTTGTGGTCTCCATCTTCTTTTGCAAGTTCCTCAGCCAAGTAGGCGTAAACGATGTCTTTATTGCCGGCTGATTTAGCTAGGGCGTCAATGAATGGGTCATAGCCGCCGCCGTTGGCGACAATCAGGTCAGCATCATTGACGGCTAACTGGTCCCGAGCCGAAGTTTCATAGGAGTGTGGGTCTTGGGCAAAGTTTTCAATGATCGAAACCACCTGGACGCGGTCCCCACCAATTGATTTGGCGATATCCCCCCAAACGTTGGTTGAGGCGACGATAGTGAGCCCATCAAATGGAACCTCAGTTGGCTGCGCCTCGGGCCCGGTTGTTGCACAGCCGGCCAAAACTAAAACGGAGGCTGCGGCAACTGCAAGGCTTCTTATCTTCATTGGGCCAGTCTAAGCCTTATTGAGAATGATAGTCAATAAGAATTATTGCCTAATCAAGAAGCAGTGCTGGCTCCTCGATTACTGAAGCTACGTCTTGAACAAACCTGGAAGCTACGTCACCATCGACCACGCGGTGGTCGAAGGTGGCACCAATTGTTGTTACCTGGCGAATCACGATCTCGTTGTTAACAACCCAAGGCTTTGGACGGATCGATCCCAAAGCAACGATGGCAACTTGTCCTGGATTCAGAATTGGAGTTCCGGTATCAACGCCGAATACACCAATGTTTGTGATGGTGATCGTTCCATCTTTCATATCTTCCGGTGTGGTCTTACCCTCACGAGCGGTTGCTGCAAGCAGCTCAATTGCTTGAGCAAGCTCAAACATGCCCATCTTGTCGGCATCTTTGATGTTTGGAACAATCAGGCCCCTTGGGGTTGCGGCAGCAACACCGAAGTTCACAAAGTTGTGAACGATGATCTCGGTGTCGGTCCAGGTTGAGTTGACCGTTGGGTTTCGCCTTACTGCCCACATCATTGCCTTAGCCATCAGCAGCAATGGGGTCACCTTTACTCCAGCAAAGTCAGTGGATGCCTTCAGGCGCTTGACGTATTCCATTGTTCTCGTTGCATCAACGTCAACAAAGATCGAAACGTGCGGAGCAGTGAAAGCCGATTGCACCATCGCGGTTGCGATTGCTTTCCTGATTCCCTTTACTGGAATTCGCTCTTCGCGCTCTGACGGAACAGCAGGAGTCTTCAGGTTTCTAAACACCGATGCCTGAGAAGCTGCGTTGACAACATCTTCGCGTGTGATTTCCCCGGCAAGGCCGGTTGCCGAAACTTTCGAGAGATCAACGTTTAGATCTTTAGCAAGTTTTCTAATCGGCGGCTTAGCAATGACATCCGTTGATGCGCTGGCTGCGATAACCGGGGATAGTGGCATGGAGGAAGTAGCGGCAGGAATTATTGCCGGTGCATTGATTGAAGCTCCGCGCTTTCTTCTGGTTCCACCGTGTGATGCGGAGCCGTAGCCAACCAAGTTTGGTTTGTTCTCATCGGATGCTACCGATGCAGCAACATCGGCAACTGCCTGATGGGTGCTGGAGGATTCGGGAACAATCGGAATTGAAGTTGTGATTGGACCTGCAACCAGAATGCTTCCTTCGGCCTGAACCGAGATAATTGGCATGCCAACACCTACGGTGTCACCTTCCTTGGCAAGAAGTTCTTCGACGGTTCCGGCAAATGGGCAGGGAAGTTCAACAATTGATTTCGCGGTTTCAATTTCGCAAATTACTTGATTCACGGCGACGGTATCTCCCGGGGAGACTTTCCAGGACACAATTTCAGCCTCAGTTAGACCTTCACCAACATCGGGCAAGTTGAACATAGCTAGTGACATCTTTTGCCCTCCTTTAGTAATTCAGCGATCGGTCGACGGCTTCGAGAATTCGATCCGCATCGGGTAAGAACAGTTCCTCAAGTTTGGCAGGCGGGTAAGGAACATCAAAACTTCCAACTCGAATAACCGGAGCTTCTAGGTGATAAAAGGCCAGCTCTGCCACCTTGGCTGCAATTTCAGCCGAGACCGAGAAGGAAGTTGACGCCTCAGAGGCAACAACCAACCGTCCGGTTTTTTTCACCGAGTTGATAATTGTTCCAAAATCAATCGGTGACATTGATCGAAGATCAATCACCTCGATGCTGGTTCCTTCAGCTGCTGCAACTTCAGCTGCCTGCAAAGCAGTTGGAATCATTGGCCCGTAGCTAACAAGTGTTACTTGGGTACCTTCGCGAATCACCTTGGCATCGTGCATTCCTGATGGAGGAGCGTCTAGGTTAACCATTCCTTTATGCCAGTATCTTCTCTTGGGCTCAAAGAAAATGACCGGATCGTTAGATTCAATTGCCTGCTGAATCATCCAGTAAGCGTCGTTGGAATTTGATGGACTGATTACTCGAAGTCCTGGTGTGTGAGAGAAGTATGCCTCTGGCGATTCCGAGTGGTGCTCAACCGCTCCAATTCCACCGCCGTAAGGAATGCGAACAACCACCGGCATTGAAAGATGTCCTTCGGAACGGTTGGTTAGTTTTGCAAGCTGCGAAACAATCTGGTTGAAAGCTGGATAAACGAAACCCTCGAACTGAATTTCGGCAACGCTGCGGTAGCCGCGCATAGCAAGACCAATTGCTGTTCCAACAATTCCTGATTCAGCAATGGGGGAGTTGAAAACTCTTTTGTTTCCAAACTCGGCAAGTAGTCCTTCGGTAACCCGAAATACTCCACCGAGTTCGGCAACGTCTTCACCGAAGACTAAAACCTTGTTGTTGTTCTGCATTGCTTTTTGAATACCGGCGTTGATGGCTTTAGCGATTGGCATCTCTACTGAATTACTCACTTGGCTTCACCTTCGTCAAAGGAAGCCTCGTAGCCTTCGAGCCAAGCTTGCTGCTCGGCGATGAGTGGGTGTGGGTCTGAATACACGTGCCTGAAGATGTTCTCAAGCGGTGGGTTGGGCATCGCAAATGTTTCAGCACGAATCTGTTCAGCCAACTGATCTCCTGCGATGGCAACTTCTTCAAAGAAGTCATCGCCAACACCTTGACGTCTAAGGAACTTTTCAAAGCGGGTTAGTGGGTCTCTTGCTTTCCAATACTCGAGTTCTTCGGCTGGGCGGTATTTGGTGGGGTCATCGCTTGTGGTGTGTGCGCCGACTCGATAGGTGAGGGCTTCAATCAAGGAAGGGCCAAGGCCATTTCTGGCATCGTCCATGTGTTTGGCGGTCACCGCGTAGCAAGCCAACACGTCGTTGCCATCGACCTGGATTCCTGGAACACCGAATCCGGTTCCACGAAGATAAAGAGGCACAACAGTCTGTGCAGAAACTGGAGAGCTAATTGCCCACTGGTTGTTCTGACAGAAAAACACCAGAGGAGCTTTTGTGGTGGCTGCAAATAGCAGCGCTTCACTGACATCGCCTTCGGCGGTTGCTCCATCGCCGAAGTAAGTGATTACTGCCTGATCAACATCTGGGTTACCGGTTCCAACTAGCCCATCGAAGTTCACACCCATGGCGTAGCCGGTGGCGTGAAGCACCTGGGTTGCAAGCACGATGGCGTAAAGATGGAAGCGGGTTTCTTCCGGGTTCCAACCTCCGTGGTTTACACCGCGCATGATTTTGATGATTGACATCAAATCAATACCGTGGGTGATTGCCACACCGTGTTCGCGGTAGCTGGGGAACATGTGATCGTTTGGTCCAACTCCGTAGCCGGAACCAATCTGGGCGGCTTCTTGACCAATGGCTGGAACCCAAAGACCCATCTGTCCCTGGCGCTGAAGTGCGGTGCACTCGTTATCGAATCTGCGAATGCGAGCCATGTCGCGATAGAACTTTAGAAAGTCGTCGAGGTTTAATCTCTCGATATATTTGCCGTATTCGGCATACTCGGCAGGCACTTCAAAAATGCCATCCGGAGAAAGCATCTGAACTTGCGGCACACGCCCGCCCTGAGGAGTCATCACTCCAATTTACCCGCTTTGCTGGGACAATAGAAAAGTGATTAGATTCCTGGTATCCAGCATCATCAGTGCTGGCGCAATCTGGCTGGTTACGTTCCTGATTCCAGCTGTGACTCTTACTCCATACGGTGGAGATGGCCTGTGGCAAACAATTGGATCGTTCTTACTTGTGGGAGCAATATTTGGACTGATTAACGCAATCATCGCTCCAGTAGTTAAAGTCCTTGCGCTTCCTCTTTACATCCTTACCTTCGGTCTGATTTCTTTTGTAATCAACGGAGCACTGCTTCTGTTTGTTGCGTGGCTTTCAACACAAATTGGCGCAGACATATTGACCATCGATGGTTTCACATCAGAGGGTCTAACTATTGAATCTCTTGGTTGGGCGATCCTTGCATCAGTCATCATTTCAATTTCATCTTTCTTTGCACGCGCAATCTTCAAGGCCGCAAGGCTTCTCTAGAAATCACAAACTCAAAGGACTTGGCTGGTTTTGCAACCGCAAGCTTTTGAAAGATTCCCTGCTTGATGTTCTTGATTCCAACATCGTTTGAAACATCAATAGCGGTTGTGGTGTTTCGATAGCTTTTGAGTGAGTGCGAAAACATCAACGCATCAGATTCGGGCTTCTCGCTAATTCTTTGAACGCTAACCCAATTTTTCTTCATGGGATTGGCTTTACCCGAAAGATTTGGAACCGGGTCATTCACGTGTTCGATTGCCATCACCGGCGCTTTAAGGTTTTTGATATGCGCCAGGGGTGCGCCGAAGGCAACTAGCCCGGCAGCGATAAATCCGGGAGGGTAGGCTGCGAGATTTCCAGCAACCATTCCACCCTGCGAGTGACCGACGAGTATTACCTCGTCGGTTGGATTGATGCCTGCTTGCCTAATAGCAAGCAGCACCGCCTTTTCACTCGCAGCTTTCCCAGCCCCAGACATTGCTTGAATGTTCGATGCCATATCAAGCGGGTTGATCCCTTCCCCAAAACCAAAGGTTTGAGTTCCTGGAACATAGACGACTGCAGTTCTGTTTCCCGACGGGTTATCAAATAGATCGATTCCGATTGTTGGTTGGTCTTTGGCAGAGAGTCTCCACAAACGATCAAGCATTTGGGTAATCGAGTCAGTCTTTGACGATGTTGTTTTTAGTGCCAGAGTCGCTGAGACCTTGCTGTCGAGCTTCCAGCCAAGAGAAGCTCCAAGGTTGGTTGTGAACTGCGCGAGCTGAGGAATGAATGCGAATTCGAAGCGCCGGTGAATTTGTGCCTCGGTGGTGAAGTAATTCTCGGCGGCAATCATGCAGTGGCTGTAGAGCTTTTCGAGTTTTTGCAGGACGCTAGCGGACATCACTCGGTATTGAATTTGATGGAGCGGATCAGACCAGAGTGGTTCGAGTGGATTCCAGGCGTTTAGGGTTTCTGAGCAAAGTTTTATCTCGAGTGCCACTCGTTGTATTTCCTCGCGGGTGGCGACTATGTCTGGATTTCCCCCATAGCTTTCAATGCTCACCAGTTCAATGATTGTTGCAGAGCTAGTAGCTCGGTCTCGAGTGAGGCAAGCGTTGAGCTGAGAGTTGCGGCAGCGGCACCGACCCAAAGACCTGGGATGGGCTTTGCCAATCGAAGCCGATACAGGGCTTGTTCAATCTGGGCTGATATAGATTCCACGATTTCTATATCAATCTGATCTCGGGCAGTTGTGGGCCAGTCAGAGCAAATTGGGGAAAGCTCTAAAAGGTGAAACCTGTTGGCTTACGGCACAATAGTTCAGTGAGCCTTTCATTTCAGCCGCTAAGTCCGCTTGATGGCCGCTACGCATCCCAGGTTCAAGAACTCTCCCTTTTTCTATCCGAAGCCGCACTCAACCGAGCAAGAATCAAAGTTGAAATCGAGTGGCTAATACTTCTTGCCAACAAAGAACTATTCGGCAAAGACCGCTACGTCACAGAAGAGCAAGCCCGCAGGCTTCGCTCAGCGGTTGACTACTTCAGCGACGCAGATGTTGCCAAACTTGCAGAAACCGAATCACGAACGCGCCACGACGTAAAGGCCGTTGAGTATTTTGTTCGCGACAAACTAACTGAGATCGACCGCGAGGATCTTCACGAGCTGGCTCACTTCGCAGCCACCAGCGAGGATATAAACAATCTTTCCTACGCATTGATTATCAAAGATGCTGTGAACAGTGTTTGGTTGCCAAAGGCAAAACAAATTGTTGCAGCTCTTTCTGAACTTGCTCGCTCCTACGCCAATGTTCCGATGCTTTCTCGAACTCACGGTCAGCCAGCAACTCCAACCACCATGGGTAAAGAAGTTGCAGTTTTTGCTTCCCGATTGACAAGACAAATCAATCGCATTGAAAAAACCGACTACTTGGGTAAATTCTCCGGCGCTACCGGAACCTACTCCGCACACGTTGTTGCGGTGCCAACTGCCAACTGGCCAGAACTTGCTCAAGAACTTGTTGAATCGCTTGGATTGAAATTCAATCCACTAACCACTCAGATTGAATCTCACGACTGGCAAGCAGAGCTTTATACCGCCGTTGCTCACTTCAACCGTGTGCTGCACAACCTGGCAACAGATATCTGGAGCTACATCTCCATTGGATACTTCAAACAAATTCCAGTTAAAGGCGCAACTGGTTCATCAACCATGCCGCATAAAATCAACCCAATTCGCTTTGAAAATGCCGAGGCTAACCTCGAGATATCAAATGCACTATTTGATGTGTTGGCTGCAACCCTTGTCACCTCTCGCTTGCAGCGAGATCTTACCGATTCTTCTTCACAAAGAAACATTGGGGTGGCCTTTGGACACAGCCTTCTAGCCTTAGACAACATCGCCAAAGGCTTAACCGAAATCGAAGTTGCTGAATCGGTAATGGCAGCAGACTTGGCTGAGAACTGGGAAGTTCTCACCGAAGCAATTCAAACTGTCATTAGAGCTGAAGTGGTTTCTGGTCGATCGAAGATCAGTAATCCTTACGACCTGCTGAAGGATCTCTCTCGCGGCAAGCGACTTACTCGCGAGGATCTTGCGAACTTTATATTGAAGTTGGATATCGAACAGGCTGCTAAAGATCGCCTCTTAGTTTTGTCTCCGAAGGATTACATCGGCCTGGCGGCCAAGCTAGCTCAGAACTAGCTAGGTTTTATTAGCTAAGAACTTGCTTATCTGGATCGTTCTTGTTCTCAGGAACCATCAGGGCCATGGTTGAAATTGCAACCAGCGAAACAATAAAGGTAAGCCCGCCCCAGATAATTGCCGACTCAAGCATGTCAACAGCAAAGAAAACCATCGCGCCAACAAACACGGCAGCAGCAGCTGAAAGTGTCAAGAAGGTAGTGACTTTGGTTTTTCTAGGCATGAATAAAGCTTAAAGCTATTTACTCGGCGTTGTCGCCGAGATGCCTAAGTGCACAGCACTCAGCACAAGGTAGGCACCGAAGAAGCCAACCGCTGAAATGATATCCAGCGGAACAGCTATAAACAGCAGTCCAACAAGCAAGCTTAAACTCGCACTAATCAAGCTATCTTTTCCAAATCGGGTAGCAAAGCCAGACCTTCGAGCAAGATACATTTCGAAAGCTCCGGCGATAAGGCCCCAACCGGTCACAAGATAAACAAAGACCAAGGCCGAAGCTTCAGGATTAGTAGCTGGAACCAATAAAGCAGCTAGGCCAACTATCAGTGCGGCAAGTGTCAGCGGGAAATTTTCAAGTGAGAAAAGCCCCTTACTCCAAAGCGCGCTTGCGACTGCGTTTAGAACTGCGTACCCAATACCGAAGATTGCAAGGGCTAGCAAGCCGGTTGCTGCAGAGTGAGATTGATTGAAGGTGATGAAGATTCCGACACCGAAGGAAATTGCTGCTCGAAGAGCAAAAACAAATTTCACTTATTAGATCTTCATGTTTACGAAACGCGAGTAGTGGCCCTGGAAGGACACTGTGACGATTCCGGTAGGACCAGAACGCTGCTTGGCAAGAATCAAATCTGCCTCACCGGCTCTTGGGTGATCCGTATCGCCGACTGCTTCGCGGTGCAAAAGAACAACTACGTCAGCGTCTTGCTCCAAGGAACCAGATTCACGAAGGTGAGAAAGCTCAGGCTTTTTATCCTTGGTCTGTTCTGCTTGGCGGTTTAGCTGAGACAAGGCAACAACTGGAATGTTTAGCTCTTTCGACAAAAGCTTCAGTGCACGAGAGAACTCGGAAACTTCTTGCTGACGTGATTCAACTTTTTTACCGGAGGTAAGAAGCTGTAGGTAGTCGATCACAATCATCTTGAGTCCTACGCGCTGAGACAAACGTCTGCACTTCGCGCGAATCTCCACCAGCGTCATGTTTGGTGAGTCGTCGATATACAAAGGCGCATCGTTGATGCGACCGCGAACCTGAGCAAGCTTGGTCCAGTCAGAATCCGCGATGTTTCCTTTACGCATTGACTGCAGAGGAATTGATGATTCCGCAGAAAGCATACGCATCGCAATTTCAGCACGGCCCATTTCCAGAGAGAAGAACAGTGTTGATTTATTTTGTGCGATGGCTGCGTTTCTGGCAATGTCCAATGCAAATGTTGACTTACCCATCGCAGGACGAGCAGCAACAATGATTAGCTGTCCGGGGTGGAAACCGTTTGTAAGTGCATCAAGTTCTGTAAATCCAGTTGGAACACCAACTAGATCTCCGTTGCTATCTTGTGCTGCTTCGATTTCTGCAATCGCAGCTTCGATTGAATCGCTAAGTGCAACGTAGTCTTCACCGGTTCCAGACTGAGTAACTCGGTAGACATCTTCTTGAGCTGTGTTTACAAGATCAGAAACTTCACCTTCGTTGGCGTAGCCAAGTTGTGCGATGCGTGTTCCAACTTCAACAAGTCTTCGTAGTGTTGCTTTTTCCTGAACGATCTTTGCGTAGAAGGAGGCGTTAGCCGCGGTTGGAACAGTGCTGGTTAGTGTGTGCAAATAATCTGCACCGCCGGAACGAACCAGGCTTCCAGTTTTTACAAGTTGATCGGTAACTGTAATGACATCGGTTGGTTCACCCATTCCGTAAAGAGTGAGTAGTGCTTCAAAAATAATTTGGTGTTTCGGTGCGTAAAAGTCAGGACCGTGAACGTATTCGAAAACTTCAGCAACTGCTTCTTGCGAAATTAACATCGCACCGAGCGTGGATTGTTCTGCTAAAAGGTCATGAGGTAGCACTCTGTCAGTGGATCGCCCCGGGTCTGCCGGTAGTACGGGCGCCAATGACATTGATTGCTCCTAGAAATGGGGGTGGTGAGAACCTGTCTAGCATCCACCACTGACAAACCCTTATAAAGCCGCGGTGTGCATAACACTGTGGATAACTCGGGGAAAACACTCTAATAAATCGGGAAAACTTGTGGACAAGGGTGTGGAAACGCAAATTCTTTTGGGCTCGGATGCCAAGTAATCAGGGAGATTTGGGTGTGCATAACTAATTCCTAGCAAACTCTCAAGATAGCAATGAGGGTTGTGTATAAGCCCCTCTTTTGGTCCAAAAACAGGGTGATAACCACAGGTTATCCACAACTTGCCAAAAGAGACCCTTTTTCATCCTTTGGGAGGTTCAAATGACTAAACCCCAGACCAATGATCTGGGGTTTAGTTCAATGCTTTTGAAGGTTTTTACTTCTTGGCAACAACCTTTAGCTTGATGGTTGCAACCATGTCGCCGTGCAGACGCACGGTGGCTAGGTATTCGCCAACGGAGCGAATTGGGTTTGGAATTTCAACCTTGCGCTTGTCGATGGATCCGATGCCTGCTTCAGCAACTGCTGCAACGATGTCGCCGGTCTTGACTGAGCCGAATAGTCGACCGCCAACGCCTGCCTTGATGGATAGCTTCACTGAAGCTTCTTCCAGGCGAGCCTTTAGGGTCTGTGCCTCTTCGATGGTTGCTAGCTGACGTGCATCACGAGCTGCGCGGATGGAAGAAACTTGCTTCTCGCCGCCCTTGCTCCAGATAACAGCGAAGCCGCGGGGCAACAAGTAGTTACGTGCGTAGCCGTTCTTAACTTCAACGACGTCGCCTGCGGAACCAAGTCCTGAAACCTCGTTAGTGAGAATGATCTTTGACATATTCCTGGTTCTCCTTAGCGGCCAGCACCGGCGTATGGCAATAGTGCCATCTCGCGTGCGTTCTTGATTGCGGTTGCGATGAGGCGCTGTTCCTGAACAGAAACACCGGTGATGCGACGTGCGCGGATCTTTCCGCGGTCTGAGATGAACTTTCTCAGTGTTGCAACA
>Ga0209230_10000156_pt1 | contig 24399 bp, 19 predicted proteins | sample LakOntMetagenome_FD_187467 | JGI IMG/M metagenome (GOLD analysis project Ga0209230, IMG submission 187467) | Freshwater and sediment microbial communities from Lake Ontario - Sta 18 epilimnion Metagenome (SPAdes) (version 2) | ecosystem: Environmental > Aquatic > Freshwater > Lentic | place... | reverse complement strand
AGGCGACTATTGTTGATGTCCTCTGTGATAAAAATTACGAACGGGAAGGTAAAATTAAAGAACTGAACGATACATTAGCAAAGGTATTTCCCAAGTTAGAAGGAGACAAGGTAACATTCATCGGTTCTACATTTATGAATTATGGAAACCAAGAACCGCATTTGAACCATTGTATCGTTCTGAACACGTGTTCTGCTATGCCCATTGATAATTCTGTTGTTGAAAGTTATTCTACAGAAAAGGAGGTGTTGCTTGCTTGGCAGCAATTAGTGCAGCGTGAAAACCCCGATATCATTATTGGTTACAATATATTTGGTTTTGATTATCAATTCATGTTTAATCGTGCGGAAGAAAATGGCTGTGTAGAAGAGTTTCTAAAACTGTCGCGCAACAAGGATGAGATTTGCGGAACAAGAGAAGATAACAGATGGAAAATCGAAGAGAGTACCATTCATATTGCTAGCGGACAGCACGACATTAGGTTTATTAAGATGAATGGTCGCCTCCAAGTAGATTTATATAACTTCTATCGTCGCGAAGCCAACCTTATTTCATATAAATTGGATTATGTTGCGGGCAATTTTATCGGGGACTTTATAAAAGGTCTTGAACATAATGAATCACAAACAACCATTAAAACGTCAAATATGACTGGATTATTAGTTGGAAGTTATATTCATATTGAAGAGGTTGGACACTCTGTCGATTATTATGCGGATGGAGGTAAATTCATTGTTACTAGTGTTGACAAAGCACATGGTAAATTTACTATTAACGGAATAATCACTCCTGATTTTGAAAAGAAGGTTAGATGGTGTCTAGCAAAAGACGATGTAACGCCCAAGGATATATTTCGAATGACAAATGGCACCGCAGATGATAGGGCTGTAATCGCGAAATATTGTATTCAGGATTGCAACCTAGTTCATTATTTGTGTAACAAATCGGATATTTTAACAGGGTTTATTGAGATGGCTAAAATTTGTAGCGTGCCAATTAATTTCCTTGTCATGAGAGGTCAAGGTATTAAACTAACTAGCTTTATTGCGAAGAAATGCCGAGAAAAACGAACCCTGATGCCCGTGATCGAAAAGGGTGGATTAGATGAAGGATATGAAGGCGCAATTGTTTTGGAACCAAAGTGCGATTTATACCTCGATAACCCCGTTGCCTGCAATGATTATGCGTCGTTGTATCCAAGTTCAATGATCAGTGAAAATCTATCACACGACAGTAAGGTCTGGACCAGAGAATATGATTTGGCTGGGAATCTAACCGAAGAGTGGGGTGAAACTGACGAGACGGGTCGTTTTATATATGATAATCTACCTGGTTACGAATATGTAGATGTTAAATACGACACTTATGTATATCGAAGAAAGCATCCAAAGGCTGCGGCCGAAAAGATTTTAAACGGGTATAAAACATGCCGATTTGCGCAACCGGTTCCCAATGAGAGCGGAGACGGCGAAGCAATCATGCCTTCTATTTTAAAGGAATTATTAAAGGCTAGGAAGGAGACACGAAAATTAATTCCAGCCCAAACCGACGAATTTATGAAGAATGTTTTAGACCAACGCCAATTAGGTTATAAAGTAACCGCCAACTCTCTTTATGGACAGTGTGGCGCAAAAACGAGCACATTTTATGAAAAGGATATTGCGGCATGCACTACTGCGATCGGTAGAAAATTGTTAACATACGGCAAAAGAATTGTTGAAGAGTGTTATGGAGATAATGTCTGTGATACAAAAAATCACGGCAAGGTGAAAACTCGCGCCGAATATATTTATGGTGATACGGATTCAGTGTTTTATACATTTAATCTAGAGGAGTTGAACGGCACTCCAATTCGCGGTAAGAAGGCGCTTGAAATTACTATTGAACTCGCTCAACAAGTGGGAGATATTTCAGCAAAATTCCTTAAGCGCCCACACGATTTCGAATATGAAAAAACATTTATGCCGTTTTGTTTGTTATCCAAGAAACGATATGTGGGAATGCTTTACGAAACGGATGTGAATAAATGTAAACGAAAGGAAATGGGAATTGTTTTAAAACGCCGAGATAATGCGCCGATTGTGAAGGATATATATGGAGGCATTATTGATATTCTCATGAAAAAACAAAATATCCAAGAAGCAATTGATTTCTTAAAGGGATCTTTACAAAATATAGTGGAAGAGAAATATCCCATGGAAAAACTAGTCATTACAAAATCACTGCGCTCTGGCTATAAAAAACCAAATTCGATTGCTCACAAGGTTTTATCTGATAGAATTACAGCACGTGATCCTGGAAATAAACCCAGTTCTGGCGACAGAATCCCATTTGTATATATTGTTACAAAGGACAAGAAGGCGCTTCAAGGAGAAAAAATAGAGACACCAACATTTATTTCTGAAAACAATCTGAAGATCGATTACTCGTTTTACATTACAAATCAAATCATGAAGCCAGTTCAACAAGTATTCGCGTTAGTTTTAGAGAAAATATGGACAATGAATAAAAAACTGCCGAAGATTAGACAATATAAAAAGGATATTGAAGGCATTCGCAAGGAAACTGAAGACGAAGAGAAAATTGAAGCAAAAATTGAAAAACTGCGGTGTTCCGAAATAAAGGCGCTACTCTTTGATGAATATCTTAGAGTGACTAATAATGAAAAGACTGGCGCGCAGAGTATAACAAACTTCTTTGGGAAAAAATAAATGTATATTATATCAATGTGTTTTAATTACAAGGTTTCGCTGTTGACTTTTACAGTTGGAACCATTTTTTCTATTTTATTAATGAATTATGGTAATCCTGTTTATAGATTAGAGAATAAAGCGACTGGACTGTTTCTAATATTTATATCACTTGTCCAATTTATGGATTTTTTATTTTGGATTGACATAGACAATAAGATTGGCATAAATAAATTAACAACTATTGCTGGGCCAATATTAAATGTGTGCCAACCTACAATACTTTACCTAATTAAACTTTTCTATTATAAACCAAACATATTGAGCTTACATAATTATAACTTGCCAATAGCAGTGTTAAATATCGCATATTTTATTTATTTTATTGTTGTATACGTGCGATTTTTATTGAACGATAAGTTGGTCACGTCTACACAAGACGGTCACTTAAAATGGCCATGGCTTAAATATGCGAACCCATATCCGTATTTAGTTTTATTCGCGATTAACATATTCTACTTGTTCAATTTCACATATAGCGTTGTGCTGTTTTCAGTTCTCTACTTTTTTTTATACATTAGTAAAAAATATTTCAAGTACAGCGCTGGCGAATTGTGGTGTTTTTTCGGAGCCTTTGTGCCATTAATCATGTTCTTCTTATCTTTTTACATTGATAAATTAGACAATTTGAGAGAATACATAAGTTTTTGAATTTTCAAATGATATATAAAAAATAAAAATAAGTCGCATTATTTTTATTTTATTTTTGGTTTATTAAATTTTTTTAGTTTATTAAATTTTTACTCCGAATGACTGCCTAAGTTCGTGAGGACTGGGTTGTTTGTTTCGCAGTAACCATATTATTAAAGATATGGGTTACCATAAAACGCATCTCTTTTACATCCGTCTCCAAACGCAATACGCGGTCAACAATGCCGTCTACATATTCATCGTCATCAGCATCGCTTCCTGAGTCACCATCGCAACAGTCGGCGCCATCACAGCAGTCCTCTTCATCACAATCATCTCCATCCATTTTTCTCTGATACTCAAGAATGTCAAACCCTCTTGCGCTATTCCAGGAATCAATAAATCCCTCCGTCTCGAGTTTAAACAGGATAGACGTAATGCTTCGCTCATGCTTAGCCGCGATTTGTTGAATTGACATCTCCAAAAGCTCATACTCTCTTTGTAGTGAGAGCAATTCATTCACAGTCCATTTATTTCCAGATCTATAAGCAGTCATATTATATAATAATATCATGTGTAGTCTTTATATAGTTTTTATCTCTATCAATTAGTGACTCCTTACGCAGCAGCTACCGCACTAGGTACATTTGTGGAAAATATTGTAGAACACAACCAGCCTCCAAACACAATCCACATATTATTAATCATACTTGCGCCGTTGGTTACAACCCAACGAAGTCCTTGGCAGTGTGGGGTAGCCGTCATAAAGGGCGACATTAAAAACCCAAATAACGTATCAGGCACACACAATTTTACGTATAAATGGGATGCGCTGTAATGTAGTCCGATCCACGCAAAATATACTCCGAATATCTTTGAAACCGCATTAATCATTCTAATCGCAATTTTAGACCAACTTACTAGTGTGTCATAGATTGGATGTGAATCCGGTGTTTCAATTTTTTCTTTGACAATTTCCTCCTCTTCTGGTTTCGTCCGCGGCATTATTTTCTTAAGTTTATTACGAGTTATCGTCATATATTACATATCACCGTTAATTTATATTTTATGTCAATTTTAATTTATATCATGTGTCAAATTTTATTTGTATCATATTAATAATGTTTATCGCGGAGTTATATTGTTGTTAAACCGAGATACCAAACTGAATAATGTTTGCGGATCCGGTGTTGATATGAGATTATTCGAGAGATCAGATATCATAATTTCTACATCTTGAATATCAAATGAGTTTAACAAACCATCAAAAATTTCTGTCATGCTGTACATAACGCTTGTGGCGCGAGTCTCCGCCCTAGCCGATGTAGCATTTCTCTCTTCTTGTCTTTCAGCTTGACCTATAATGTTATCTGTTGCTCTCGCAATATCTTCTGTCGCCCGGATTATGTTGTCTGCTGCGCTTGTAATATTTTCTGAAGCACTCGCAATGTTTTCTGATGCGCTTGGCATATTGTTATTGTTAGAAGAATTATTTCTAGCTTCGCGGATATCAAACCGACATACAGGACAAGTACAATGAGCAGTAAACCACGTCCGTAATTCTGTTGTGTGAAAAATGTGACCGCAATTTCGAATTATTGTGACCATATCAGAATCATTAAAGTCTAGTATCGAAATCGGACATGATCTATTCATAGGCGCACCAATGTCGCTATACTTAACTATTCTGGTAGCTGTCGCAATTTGCGCTTGTGTAGGAAATACATTTACAGGCTCATAAAAACTGCGTAATGTCTCAGAAAAAGAGTTTCGCGTCGCACCCCCAGCAGACGGATTTCTATATTGTTGAAAACTATCAATAACATATGGCGCATTATTTACAAATAAACGACCTGACCCATTAGATGAACCAAATGTGCTAGTTGGTAATGTCGTATTTATAGGCGGAGCTCTATTATTATTATCAGATACCGTGGCGTTATTTGACACTCCTCTAGCTGTGTTGTTTGGAACCCTAGCATTATTGTTTTCACGCGGATTTCTTAAAAGCCGTATAAGTAAATTGCGTATTCTTGAGTTATCCGCGGTCAGGTTATTTATCGATGTATTCATACGCTCAATTTGTCTTAAATTATCATTATACATACCATTCAATATATTAATCAGTAACAAATCTTCATTACTTATAGTATAACCAGGTCGACTCATATACTTATTAAATATATATATTCTATTAAATGTGTTTAAACGGATTGTCCTATTAATATTAATGAACATTGAAAATTACAAAGGCAAAGGGTTAAGTGGGTTGGCGAATCTGGGAAATACATGTTTTATAAATTCTTGTATGCAAATCATATCGCACACATACGAATTAAATGATATTCTAGAGAAGGGAACATATAAGACTAAGCTTAAAAAGACGATCGAATCCGCACTTATTCTAGAGTGGGATGATCTCCGAAAAATAATGTGGAATGATAATTGTATTATTTCGCCTGGAAAATTTATTAGAACTGTTCAAAAAGTGGCTCGTATTAAGGGGTTGGAAATGTTCACTGGGTTTTCACAAAACGACCTTCCAGAGTTCTTATTATTCTTGATTGATTGTTTTCATACATCCCTATCGAGAGAAATTAAAATGACGATATCTGGAAATCCTGAAAATACAACGGACCACACAGCTATTAAATGTTTTGAAATGATAAAGAATATGTATTCAAAGGAATATTCTGAAATTTGGAATTTATTCTATGCGGTTCATGTTTCACAGATTACAAATTTAGAAACAGGAGAGATAGTTAAAATAACACCAGAGCCATATTTTATGATCGATTTACCAATCCCTGAAAATAACAAGTCGCCGACATTAATAGACTGCTTAAACTATTATGTCCAAGGAGAAATATTAGATGGAGAAAACGGATGGTACAACGAAGAAACAAAAACAAAAATTAATATTAGAAAAAAAATTCAATTCTGGTCATTTCCGAACATTTTAGTAATAGATTTAAAAAGATTTAATGGTAGAGGCCAGAAGAATCAAATTTTAGTAACATTTCCGATGGCCCTCGATTTGTCGGAATATGTGATTGGATATAAGAAGGACAGTTATAAATATGAACTTTATGGGGTATGCAACCATAGTGGCGGCGTAATGGGCGGTCACTATACGGCATATGTTAAAAATGCGAATGGTAAATGGTATCATTTTAACGACACAAGTGTATCTGAAGTGGGGTTAGTAGAGTCTATTATCTCTCCCAAAGCATATGTTTTATTTTATAGAAGAAGACTTGTTTAATTTATCAGGTCAATTTCAATGTTCAAGAATGAAAGTATCCGCGCGAAGGTGTAAGATAATCTTATTTTATGTTTATTTTATTTTATTTAACAAATCATTTATATTATTTTAACTATTTATATATTATAAATGGAAGTAGTGAATACAACATCAACAATCGATCCAGTAAATATGTATAATTATTTGAATAACTACATTTTGAATCCTACCGTTTTTATTATTATTATATTAATTATTGTAGCGTTTTTCGTGTTTTCATCTTCTTTAGACAGCAACGAAGTAGGTTTAGGAAATGAGAATGATTCAACAGGTTCAAATATAATGGGAATTATCGTTGTTGCGATTTTGATTATTCTAATTATTATTAACGCATTTCAATACTTTTTTAGTATAAATGTAACCGCATACATTCAGGGTCTGTTCAGTCCAAATACAACAGTTGATATAGTTGTAGATCAAAGCACATATCAACCGGAAGCGTCACCTGTTCCTGAGATAAGATTCAAAAAACAAGTCTTCAATATTCCAGGTAACTATTATGATTATGATAACGCAAAGGCGATCTGTAACGCGTATGGCTCTGATTTAGCAACCTATGACCAAATTGAAAAGGCCTATAATAATGGTGCAGAATGGTGCAATTATGGATGGTCTGCGAATCAATTGGCGTTGTTCCCAACACAAAAACAAACTTACGATAATTTACAAAAGATACCAGGACACGAACACGACTGCGGAAGGACTGGTGTAAATGGTGGGTTTATTGCCAATCCTAATGTAAAATTCGGTGTAAATTGCTACGGATATAAACCGAAAATAACCGATGAAGAGGAGGAACTTATGAAAACCGCTTCGCCATACCCTGAGACAGTAAAGGATGTTGCCTTCCAAAAACAAGTGGATCACTGGAAAAATAAGGTGGATGAAATATTAGTCTCGCCGTTTAATTATAGCAGTTGGGGGTCTTTTTAAAGTACTAATTTTTATATAGCTCATAATGTATTAAACTATATAAAATAAAATTTATGCGGTTATATAAGCACGTGAATCAGTCTCCTTTTGACTATTTAATATAAAATATGATTTATAAATATGGCTACCACACGCAATCACAAGTGCGAACCAAAATGCGCAACAAAGACGAATACAAACCAATATACATGCTCCAATAAATTTAGCAATGTAAAAACTAGCATGAGCCATCATTGGCCCAGGTTTGTTCATATATAACCTGCATATTGGGCAGCTGTTGCTTATCTCGTGCCATTCACATAGACAGCTTATATGAACCCACCCACCACAGTCGCACTTTTTTAAATATATTTGTTGCGTTTTTAAATTAATAGGCTTTAGGTTGTCATACCCATTAATTTCCAAACAAATTAAACACTCGTTCGGTTCTTGAGGTTTGTCTTTCTGAAAATCTGCATAATGATCTATAACCCTAAAGAGCATATTATTATATTAGATCAAGAATAATTTAATATAATAACTCATTTCGCAATTTTTCTTTTTGTCCCACCAGCATTGCGACGACCGCCATTTTTACGCGTTTTCTTTTTCTTGTTTTGTGTCAATTTGCTTTCATGTTCTCTGACTAAACCTAATAGTTTATCGTGTAGGTCATCGTCAATGTCGTCATTATCAGAATCGTCGCCACCATCATATTCTTTATAAAGTCCGCCACCCATTCTATTATCATAACTTAATAACCAATTAGGCACTACCAAGCTGTTAAACAAGTCAGAGACATTGTCGCCGCCAGTTTGTGTGTTTACAGTCATTATAGGGGACATTCCAGCCTTCATCATGATAGAATTAACACTGAATCCACCAGAACTAATTCCGTCCACCGCACTATTATTAAATACTAATTCATTTGGTCCAATATAATCTAATTTGCCTTCTTGTGTTGCCTGGTTCATATAAATTATTTATATATTAATTAATTATTAGAAAACCGCTTTATTTCTGGAACGATTTTAACAGCCCTTTTTTGTCTTATATGTTCCATCATTAGTTTCACTTGCGACTCATTTTTTATAATTTCGCTTAATGTCTTTTCTAAATATTTAAAGGTTAGCGGTTCTTGGACTTTTGTGTTTACAAACTTCAACCTGCCATCACTTATCTTAACCGTTGAATCAGAGAGATTATTTGAAAAGGCATGGGTTGTTATGTTTTGTTCTAATAAATTTCGTTTATCTCTTAGCTCCTTTGCCTTGTCGTTTAATTGTTTAAGTTGATTGTCTATCTGAACCCACTGTTGAATTTGCCCTTCAAAACTCATTATTAATTATATTAAATATAATATAAATAATAATATTACTTAATACCCGACGCCCTTATTCGAGTTCTTAGTGTTTGTTAGCTCGGCGGGTTTTCTTTCCACCACGCTTCTTGCGGTATGACTGTTGTAACGCTAAAATACTGAAGGGCACGAGCGCCTGGCTCATGACCTCACCCATAAGACCACCGCGTCTATTCTTGCGACTTCCACCTCTCTTTTTACCTGCGGATTGAATCAATTCAAGATTTGTGGGCACTCCGGGCTGAGTCATCCATTGTCCCTGTGCTCCGACAATGACGTTAGATTGGTTGGCCGCGTTAGCGCCGGCTTGGTCAAACACTCTGGCAAATTGAGAATCGCCTGATCCGTTTACATAACTGCCGTATGATGAGGCTGAGCTGTAATTTGCACTACCTCCTCGTTTGGGAGAACGTCTTTGTCTTCGACTACTATGTCTTCGACTGCTGTGTCTTTGTTTTGCCATTTATATAAATTGATGAGAAAAAATAAAATTACAGCAATGGTTCATTAATAAGTTAATAATGAGTATCAACAATCCGAGTATAAGTTAAGCCGCCTAAACAATGCGCACTTTTAAAATATTTTTGCCGGCAATTGTTTATTACGCAGCAGTATAATTAATATTATGAGTATTGCTAAAATCATTATAAAAATTAAAAACACGAGTGCGACGGTTATATAAATATATGGGTTAATCTCATATAAAATAAAATCAATTACCGGTTTCAATAGCATTTTAAACTCGGATTTTATGTCGTCTCTCTTTAAAATATCTAAACACTGATTAACTAACGAATCTTTCATAGTAAATCAATATATAAATATTATTAAATTTTTGCGTGTTGTTGATTATTAAATTTTTTGCGTGTTATTAATTATTAATTTTTCTGCAATTTTTGTAATATGGAAAATATTATTGAACCAAATGATACGTTCGACTTTACTAAACTTTCTTTAGCACATCCTGTAGGAATTCAGGGTGGCGCATATTTTACTAAAATTGAGTATAATAGCAAACCATTATACATCCAAACATTTAAAAGCCAGACGCGGCAAGGAATAGTCAAAACTGGGAAAAAATACTACTGTGATTTAATGTTTGATAAAAATGCTGCAACCCTTATCAGTTGGTTTGAAAATTTAGAAGAAAGATGTCAAAAACTAATTTTCGATAGAAGGGATACATGGTTTCAAAATAATTTAGAGGAAAGCGACATTGAAACCGCATTTAATTCTACTATTCGTGTTTACAAGTCAGGTAAATATTACTTGGTAAGAACAAATGTCAAGAGCCATAATAGCAGTCCGTTTGTTAAAATCTACAATGAAAACGAAATCCCTCTCACACCAGAGGATATTACGGACGGAACAAATGTAATTTCAATTTTGGAAATACAAGGCATAAAGTTTACAGCTAGAAATTTTCAAATTGACATTGATCTTAAACAGGTAATGGTGTTAAATAACGAGCCTTTATTTGATAATTGTTTAATAAAAACCGCAACTAAAAGACCGAATGAAGCCAACCCAAATTTAACACATGAGCCGCTTACTTTAGAAAAAACTGTCGTAACCCAACAGCTTCATGCTTTAGAAAGCGATAATGTAATACAAGAACTACAAGAGGTAGATATTACAGATAATATGGATATGGATAATATGGAATCCAATCATGTTATAACAGTAGATCCTGTTATTATTGATTCGGCTTTAGAAGAAACTATGGTTGGTGCGACTTTAGAAGGGTTTGCGTCGGCCCAAATATTGATGTCACCCGAATCTCCCCAAGATACAGAGAATATTTCAGTAGAGTTGGAATTTGAAAACTTGGATACGGACATTGAGGAAAACCCTGATGAATTAAAGGAGATAAACAATTTAGATTTAGCTTTAGAGAATAATTTAGAAACTATCCAATTAAAAAAACCGAACCAGGTATATTTTGAATTATATAAGGAAGCTAGAATTAAAGCAAAGATGGCAAAAAAGAGCGCACTTCTCGCTTATTTAGAAGCAAAGAATATTAAGAAAACATACATGTTAGATAATTTAAATGACAGTGATAGCGATATTGACGCAGAAATTGATGAGGTTTCAGAAAGTGAATTAGATGGGCTCTAAGTTTTATAACCGTTTTAACAAATGTTTAGAATAATTAATCTGTATTCTAAAAATTATTTTATCATTAATTTTATATAATGACAGTCTCTTTGAAGAAACTCTGGAATGACTATGGAATTGGAGCCATTATTGTTTTATTAATTATAGCATACGGTATTAGCATGTTCGCTGGTTACCTAGGTGCTAAGGGTATGCCCGGCTCCGAGTCTAATGCTCAAATGCAACAACAGTACAAGAATACTAACGCGCAGGCTTCCGCAAGTGTTCGCCCCTCTGACCCTAACGGCAACGAGGTCTTTGCCTCCGCAAATGGTGTCCAAACCAGCATGCCTGGTATCCCATCATCCTGCTCCCAACCTAATATTCAGAACCCCGCTGAACTTTTACCCAAGGATTCTAACTCCCAATGGGCTCAATTAAACCCTTCTGGTAAGGGCGAGCTTGCCAACGTCAATCTTCTCAAGGCTGGTTACCACATCGGCATTGACACCATTGGCCAGAGTCTCAGAAACGCCAATCTCCAGATTCGCTCTGAGCCCCCGAACCCTCAATTGTCAGTGGGACCCTGGAACCAGAGCACAATCGAGCCTGATTTCATGCGTCCTCCTTTGGAAATTGGCTCTGGCGGTCAATAAACTTTTTTACAATAATTTTTAATTAAAATATTTAAATTTTTAAATATAAATATTTTATACCTTTTCTTCCTTTTCTTCCCTTTCTTCCTTTTCTTCCCTTTCTTCCTTTTCTTCCCTTTCTTCCTTTTCTAATTCTAAATAATATTCTATGTCATCACCCGTCCAACCATTATTGCTATATTCTTTCCAAAGTTCTTCAAAACAACATTGACACCATAATTTGTCGTTTTCTTCATCCTTTGTTAGAATATATACATTTTCTTTATTACAATTTATTTCACCAGAACATTCCTCGCATATTCCGATATCTACATTATTGTCTTGAACAAGTTCTTCGGTGTTCATTAATAAGGTAATATAATTATTTATTTATATGTAATTTTCACTATATATAAATAGACATTTGAAATGATAAAAGGTGTAATTATTTTTTACTTCTTCTATGTTTTCTTCTTGTACCACGCTTCCTTTTATTTATTCTCCTTTTTGTTGAGCGTCTAGATTTTTTCCTTCTACCGGCTTGTTGAGGATTGGCTTCTTCAGGATGGTAAAATGAATAAAAAACATCTTTAACAATATCCCGTTTTGTAAATTCGACACCATTATCTTTAAATATACCTAACATATTATCGGCAACGCAAGCATCATCTCCCGTTTGCCAATTTAAATTGTATGGCGCTGAGCGTGCTGTTTGTAGATATCTTTCAACTAATTCGTTTTCGCTTACTTGATTCATATCAAAAAACATAACTAATTCATCTCCATATCCATCTTCATCTACTTCAAACCCTAACCCTTCTAATAAATTTTCGCAGCGATTACGATTGTTCGGTATTAATGCCGACGAACCCTTCATTTAAAATATAAACATATTTTAATAATACCTTTTCTAAACATAATATATGGAGAAGCATGGTATATTTTTTTATATATTTGTAGCATTTATTCTTTTCTTTTGTCTAATGATATATTTTCAATCTGACGCATACAATCTAAAATGCATTATTGCGTCCGAGGATGGAAACAGATATTGCGTCCGAGAAAGAGAGAAACTAGAGCTCGCGGCCAATCTTTTAGCGCAGGTTACACAAAAAATGAAGGATATGGTGGCTTACATGAAGGAAAAGCACCCCGAAGATCCGCGCACTATACGCCTAGTAGAAGGTTTTAACCCAAAAACTATTAGCGAGACCTTGCCGACAAGCGAGCTAACCGCCTTCAGTGAAAATAAAGGAGAGAAAATCGCGTTCTGTTTAAATACAACAAAAGAGGGCAATAAACTAATTGATATTAATACACTTACGTTTGTTGCTTTACATGAATTGTCACATGTAATGACCGAATCTATTGGACACAAACAAGAATTCTGGCAAAACTTTAAATATATGCTACAAAACGCAAAAGCAGCCGGCATATACGACCCGATTGATTATAAGAAAAATCCCCAACAATATTGCGGTATGGATATAAATGATAATCCATATTATGATTTAGTATAAATTTTTTTACGCGTATATATTACAATGGAAGGCGCATTGACGATGTTAGTTCACGCTATAATTATAGCTATATTTTTGTATGTTGTAATGAAATTTGCGTTGAATCAGTCCAACGAGAAGGCAACCGATAGAAGTGTGTTAATCGGTGCTTTTGTTCTAATTTATATGATTTTATTTGGTCACGGATTGCCAACACATGTCAATAAAAATATTATGTAGTTATTTCGTTAAGAGAGATCGCTCCAAATATGTATTCATATTAAATACAAAATCGATTCTTTTGTATTTAATAAATATCTTTGAGTGATAATCAAATTAAAAATAATAGTAGCGTTATATATATGTCAAATTCATTATCAACCAAATTGCCGGAAACAAAACAACCTTTAGCTAGTAATATATATAAAGTTAAACTATACGCTAATGGCAAAATAAATACGATTTTTGTATTTACTGGCAAACGGTCAGAAGAAACTGAAACCGAATTATTTGGGAAAATTTTTACTGATCGTGAAACCGAACAAATCAAAACAGATAAAATTACAGTAAAATTTTCTGAGCAACAAATTCATTTCGACGATTCAATTGGAACAATCAAACTTAAAATACTTAACGAGCTTAAACGGGAAATTTCATTAGACGAGATATATCTATATTGCCAAAAAATCGAAACCTTGAATGCTGTCTCTGTATATGAATCGCTTACACAAAATAGCAAACTTCCTTTAACGCAGGTAAGATTAGACCAGTTTATTTCAAATATTGTTAGCGATGAAAAGGGCGCTCTTTTTGCAAAACCGGTCGAAAAGGACGTATACACGTTTGATGATATTTTTGAAATGAGTTTTGATAATAAAAACTATATTTTAAACAAGGTTTTAGGTCAAAAATTTTTCATAGTTGAAAACGAATATCCCTTTGTATGTGACCCATATGATGTCACCGAGTACGACAAGTTCTTTGAAAAATCCGCACGCAAATCGCTAACAACTTTGAATAGCCATTTGTTATTAAATAGCGGCAATATAGTTGACAACAGTATTTATTTATGCCTTGCGGAGGATGTTCTCTCTTATGTTGATCAAAAGGGACTATCGGTAGAAACCACTATTAAGATCTATTATCCAGCATTATATAATAAAAATATTAACAGCATTGATGACTTGGATGATAAAAGAGTCGCTTTAGTTGAATCTACCAAAAAGTTATTGGATAAAAAGACATTCACCGCATTTAAAACGATTGATATGTTTTACGATGTGTTCATGTTGAAAACAACAGAGTTAAATTACGTTACTAAGGGCATAAAATATATCAAGGCTGTACTAAGACCCGATTTCAGCATTAAAATCCCACTTGAAATTATATTTAAGATTATTCATGCTACACAAAACAGTCCACTAATTAAATACAACCCGTCGGCAAGACAAGAGAACGTGTATAGGCTATTTACGGACAAACTCGCAACAGACGGCAGGAAAATCCCTCTTCTTAAAAAGACTACCATTTTCAAGTTAATTAAAACGATCGCACGAAACAAATCCGTTGCGGTTTATATTGAATCTGAGACGGCCGATACAACCGACTCTGTGATTTGTGAATTTGACGAGGAGGGCTTTATTACGGTTAGTTCAGAATTTAAAACTGTTGTTGAAATTGATGAGATTGACGCCATATTTAAAGCAACTATTAATCCTATTATCAGCCAAATTAAAGGATTTTTAGAACAAAGCGGATATAAATTAAACCTGTTCGCCAGTTTAAATGATGCGAATGTTGAAATTAAACAGCTTACATATGAAACACAAATTAAAATCAACAAACCGCTTGATATTGACGCATACAAGGGTTGTCTATCGAGCGTATTTATTAACGAAACGAATACGTTTAAAGACGGCAAAATCAATTTGCGTTTCAAACGTGTCTCGAACTATAGTAAATTTAATAGCATAGAGGCGTTCATTTTGGAAAAGGCTGATCAGGGGCTCAGAGGAGACCAGATTATAGAATCTCTCTTGGAGAACTTTCCAGAAGAATTAGATCGCGAGCAAGCGGTAGAAATGGTGCGCAAAATTGCGAATGAACTTGAGGTTGAAAGAGGTGTTAGAAAATCAGATATTAAAATTAAAAATAGTCCTGGTTTTAAAACGGAAATCTCTCTCGATAAGGAAAGCGGAGTTATCACAATTACTACTGAAAATATAAATAATATTAATTATCTGCGCACTTTACCAATTTACTTGGATACAATGGTTCGCTTAACACAGGATAAGAGGAGCACCAAATATCCTGCCAAAGAAATAAATGATCTATGTGCTGCCGGTGCGAAGGAAGATATACTTGTTGAAGATATTATTTCACCTGTCGAAGAATCTGTGTCCAAGTCAGTAGTTCCTTCGTTGGATTCAGATGATGAAGAAGTTCACTATACGAAATTTAAGACGGTAGATGTGAATAAACCCAAGGGCGCTCTTAGTTTGTTTTATGATGATGACGACGATGACCAGATAGATTCATATGAAGGTGGGCAAACGGGATCAGAATCCTCTATTTCAAGCGAACTTGAAAGCCCCAAGGAAGAACAGGCGCCGTCTCAAAAATTAAATATGAGCTCTCTTGGTATTGATTCTTCTGAAAAGTCAATATCATCTGAAGAGGCAAAATCAGTTGAACAGGCAAAGTCTATATCAGCCGAAGAAGATGTAAAACCTCTTGAAAAATCAGTCGAAGAATCAATGCCGTCTGAAGAAGCAAAATCGGTTGAAACTGTGAAGCCAGATGAAGAATCAATGCCTTCAGAACAGGCAATATCTGTTGAAGAACCTGTTGAAACTGTGAAGCCAGATGAAGAATCAATGCCTTCAGAAAAATCGGTTGAAACTGCGAAACCCGTTGAAGAGGCAAAGTCTGGTTACGCCGACGAATCTATTGCTTCTGAGAAAGAAGAAGAAAAAGATGTAAAATCCGACTCAGAATCAGAATCAGAATCAGAATCAGAAGATGTCGTTAGAAATATTGATGGGATGAAACTTAACAAACCATATTACTTCCAAACATTGATAGAGAAAAAAGATCCCATATTAATTTTAAAGGAGGATACTCCACAATTCAATTCATACCCCAGAACATGTAGCTCAAATATGAGAAGACAACCGGTTATTTTAACTGACAGTCAACTCGCCAAAATCAACAAGGATCACCCAAAGTTCTTGCGACCAGAAGATGTGATCAAATATGGCTCTGATGAAAAACATCAATTTAATTACATATGTCCGCGTTTCTGGTGTTTGAAAACTAATACGTTTGTTGACCCAAATGATTTGAAAGAGGTTATCGGTGAGGATGGAAAGAAAGAATTAGTCCACCCTACATGCGGAAAGGTTTTACCCAGAGGAGAGAAACAGGTAAAACCCGGATATTATGTTTACGAATTTTATACTCCAAAACCCGGCAAGAAAGACTACAAAAAATATCCAGGGCTAATCCCCGATTCACATCCAAAGGATCTTTGCGTGCCGTGCTGCTTTGAAAAGTATAATACCGAGGGCAGAATAAAGGAAAACAGTAAATGCTTGGACAAGAAAACTAAAGAACCCGCGCCAAAAATTGCTGCGAACAAGGCTGAAGATGAGTACATAAAAGGTCCCGATAAATTCCCACTCGATCCTGGTAGATGGGGTTATTTACCTCCCGAAATACAAACAATGCTCCACGAGGTCAACGCGGATTGCCAAATAAGTAAAACCAATACGAATCTCAAGGAGGATCATCCGTGTTTATTGCGACATGGTGTAGAAGTGAATAATAAACAATCTTTTCTGGCATGTATTTCAGACGCGATTTTCTTTGGTAAACGAGTTGTAAACGAAAAGGACAACACAAAGAATGAAACAAGAATATTGAGTATCAAGGAGTTCAGGCAACGCATATTGCGAGCAATTAATATTGATTCATTCACGAAATATCAAAACGGCAACTTGGTGATAGACTTTTACGACCCCGAGAAAAAGGTTGATGTTGATAAATATAACAATACTGTTCTCTTTTCAAGACTTGATATGAACAAACCCGAAGACAAGGCATATTATTCAAAGGTAATATCCGCGTATGAAAATTTTAATAGTTTTTTAAGCGATGATGATATTATAATTGATCATACTTATTTGTGGGATATAATAAGTATGCCGAATAAATACCTCTTCCCTACTGGCGTGAATCTCGTAATATTTCAAATCCCAAAGGATGATATCACAAATAATGTCAGTCTATTATGCCCAACAAACCATTATTCGAGCGAATTTTATCAGGCTAGAAAACCCACTATTATTTTAATGAAAGAAGACGGCTATTATGAACCCATATATTCTTACACTACACATAATAACAAAATTTCGATCATCAAGGAATTTAAAGAAATGGATCCCACTCTTTCGAAAACAATGAGATCGGTATTCAAGGAGATTATTAAACCATTCTTCAATGCTGTATGTAGGCCATTAGATAGTATGCCGAATGTCTATAAATCAAAGCGAGCCCCAATCCTTTATGACCTGGTTCAAAAGTTAGACAAATACGAGTATACAATCAAAAAATACGTTCTAAATTTCGGTAACAAGGTGATTGGTGTTATTGCGGAAGAGCCGCCGCCAACTGAACGAAGTGGTTTTGTTCCTTGTTATCCATCTTCTCTCGAAGATATAAAGAGGGATGTTGATGTCGTATTTATGACCGACTTGACACTATGGAATACATATACAACCACAGTTCAATTTTTAAATAAATTGTCCAAGAGAAGCGGCAAACGCAGAGAGAACCCGGATATTCCGTGTAAACCCGCATTTAAGGTTATCGAAGATGAACATGTTGTAGGTATTTTAACAGATACGAACCAATTTATACAATTATCTCAGCCAATTCGCCCTGATGAAATTGAATCGGGGTTGGATATACCATCTATTGATAATGATAACTATATTGTTAATGTAAAATCAACGCCAATGGTGGCCAGTGAGGTCGAGATTACAACACAAAAAGACGTTGACACTGAACGGGTTGAATACATTAAAAAAATTCGCCTTGAAACGAGTTTCTATAATGTGTTTAGAAATACGATTCGAATTCTAGTAAATAATTACGAAAATGCGAAGATTCGATTGAAAATTGAGGAGGAATTGGCGAAGGAATATATTATATATTCTGAAAAATTGAAAAATGTGATTGGTTTATTGCGTGAACTAGTAAAGGATAAAATACAGTTTACAGGAGATGAAAATTTTTATAAGTTAATTGATAATGTTTCCGCGTGTGTTGTCAAGGATGCGACAGCTTGCTCAGATACGCCGAATTTATGCGTTACAGAAAATGATAGCTGTAACTTGATTCTACCAAATAAAAATATTATTACAAATAACGCAAACGAAGCAAATTATTATGCTAGAATGGCAGATGAGGTTATCCGATATAGCAGAATTAAATCATTTGTGTTTCAGCCAAAATCATATTTGTCATTCGGTAACGTCGGTTACAACTTAAAAGACGATGAGATTATACTAATTCAGCCGTTGTTAACGCAATACTTTGACCTTTTAACTCCAGCAGTAACTAACAAGTATATACAATACATTTCTTATGATGAAGCAAACCCTCGGATGACTCAGGTTTACGAGAATATTATTCCATCGCTGGACCATGCCATCGTCGACAGAGATAACAAACAAATTTGCGACAAGGTTACAAAACCACATATTAGTTCCAGCATATGGAAGAAGTGTTTCCCAAGTGATTACACGGAAATTGAATATAGCAAGACGATAGCGTGCTCGTTTTCAATTATCATCGATTTAATAGAGAAAAAAACCGGCTCTAAATTATCAGTTAATGAAATAAAGAACGTGCTATTTGAAGAATACAAGATACACCTTACTAGACACCAGGACAAAATTGTTGATATTCTTAGTATAGAGGGGAAAAAGACTCTTGGAGACCAAGTTCGCGCACAAACGCTTTCCTTTGCGAGTTTTATATACACCGATAACTACTTTTTGACGACGCTAGATTTATGGCTTCTAGTTTTGAAATATAAAATCCCGACCATCTTCATATGTCAAAAATGGATTTTACAGACTAAATATGAAACACACGAGTTCGTTGGATATGGAGATGTCGAAGACAAATTTGCCTTTATTATATTACCTGGGTTTAGACCACAAAATATTCCCGTCTACAGACTAGTCCAATCAGACACAAAAGATATATTCATCCCGATCAACAAATTAAATGAAGAATGTCTTGAGAATGTTAGAACTGCTATAAATAACAAGTTGGCAGTTTCAGAATATTTGGAAACATTTGAAAAACCAACAAAAACTAACTACGAGAGAAGAAAACCAGCAGGCCTTATTATTGATGATACGCCCGACGAACAGCCAAAGAGGAAAGCCAAATTAATTATTGAATCAGATTCGCCGATATCCGCCGAAGAGGTTCTTGTTCCTGCGAAGAAAAAACGCACTAGGAAGAAGGTTCTCGTAAGAGGTGGGAATAAAAAAACTGCGAAAAATAAGTAAAATAATCAAAATAATCAAAATAAAATAAAAATATATTGTTAAATTATTCAATTACATAATTACATAATTTAACTTACCGAATCATCGTCTGGTATCTCGTCTTCGTCGTTATTTACAAATAATTCTTCCTCACTCTCGACATCACTGTCATTTACTACATCATTATCATTTACAAGATCTAATATACCATTTTCATTTGTGATGCCTAATATGGCATTTTCTTCCTCGTTGTTATTTTCATCGTCGTTATTTTCCTCGTTGTTCTCAGTATCATCCGTATCATAGTTAAATATGTGTTCATTGTGAATTAATGACGTTATCTCGATGGGGTGAACGTCTTCATACTCCAAATGATCTAATAAAAATTTTGCGTTTTGTTTAGTTACTTCATTGAATTTAATATGAGCATCCTCAAACTCAATGCGCTTTCCACATATTTTCCTACCAAATTTTTCACCTGGTTTGTACTGTATTCTTAAGATTTTCCTTCCAAATCTAGGGTTAAATTTGTAAAATCTATGCATATTTCGTATGAATGAAACTTGGTTTTGATGCCTGACGAAACCTACAAATGCGTAGGCAGACGTCAAATACAACAACAGATACGGCTTAAAAATTTTAACTAGAACATCTTCCGGAAATTCTTCATCTAATGCTATCTTATTTTTTATACTGCCCTTCTTACAATAACTGTTGTAATATTTTATCATCTTCTTTATCTCCAGAACAAGGGTATCTGTCGAAGTCGTGTAAACATAATTGCGTATAGAGTAGTCTCTCAATATATACTCATTTCTACATTTAAAAATAGAAAGATTAAAATCACAATTAAAAAAATGAAAATATAATTCTGGATACAAGTTGGTTTTATGCCGAATGAAAAAATAGATATTGTACAAGTCTGATTTTTTAAAAGGAATATTATTATATGGATTTTTAATAGGCAGCGGTTCCGAAAAAAACATGTAAGCGTTTGTCAGCGAAGTGTAACTAATTCTAATCAAATCGTTAATATTAAACAGGTATTTTGAATTGTCTTGAAATATGCATATAACATTTTTGTCGTTAATGTGTAGCGTATTCAGAAACATATCTGTATTTGTTACGACACTTGCCTTCTTATACTTGTAATTAAATACAAACCTATTTAGTACATTATAGGTTTTTTGTATTTTACAAAAATACTTGAGGAATTCTGTCTCATGACCCTTGATTAAAAACCCATTTAAAGTATCATTAAAAAATTTATATTTAGTCGCAGTTGTCAATTTCACTTCCTGTACAATACTAAATGCTAACCTTATGAATGGATCGACACCTGACACACCATTAGAATCGGGTGAAAAAAAATCAATATCGGTGTGAGCGATATTCTTTATAATCAAATTGTATGTCATCATAGGCGCGCTTGTGTAATATCATAGTTTATATTTAATATATTATATTAACTATAAATTTATAATTCGTAATTTAAATTTTATTCTAGGTTTTTAATGTTTTTAATGTTTTTAATGTTTTTAATGGTTTTAGAATCCAGGATTATATGTATTGTCGCCACCCATATCTTCACCTTTGATCGTGTTGACATTGGTTTGGATGGAAATTTTATTCGTTCCACATGGGTCATCGGGATCTGTTACAGTTCCAAAGAATTTATCAACCTCGTCATCCGCATTCATTGGTCTATATTCGCTGGCTGCCTCTAATTTCTGAAGCTCCTCGATATCTAACACCACTTGGAATGCCGCGGTTCCAAATAAACCTTCTTGGCCGCACATCACATTTGCCGAAATTCCTCGCATCGTATCTAACTCCGCATGTCTAGCTGCTCTCAAGAACATCTCGGGCGTCTCCTCAAAGGATGCCTTTGCGATGGGACCAATGTTATCATTATTAATACCATGTCTGAAGATTGAAATCAGCTTTTCGGTGTATGTCATTCTATCAACTAACACGCTATAGTTATGAAAGTTAATATATGTTCCATCAAATTCTACAACCTCAACTAACTCGTTGTAAATCGCCTGTCTAGCGGCTTCAATACCAAGAACATTGTATATCTCAACAATATCATTACTAACGGTTCTTTTGTTGTCGATAAAATCTAGCCCGAGAACATCCAACAAATTTGTTCCGATGGTATCAAGAACCCAAATTTCCTGCTTTTTATATACTCCATTTTGTTCTACCATGTTATCAATAATCTTTCTAAGAACGACCTTGTTGATTCCCTTTGTACCTCTCAACACGACATTCTGAAGAAGTTGATCCTGGAAATTTTTCAAGAGGTAGATTTGGTCGGATTGGTCAAGGGGATTCACCTTTGCCTTCTTTTGACCACCGCGTCCTCCGCCAGACTTTAGCACCTCGTTCATTCTAATTCTAAATATTAGTTTGTCCGAGTTGAAATCGGAATATACACACTGGATTTGCTCATCGAAACAATTCTTTAATGTGAAGTTTACATCATCCATTGTAATATTTTTCTCAAGCATTACCTCAGGATCCATAACCATTCGGATAATCCACTTGGACTTCTCATTCTCGTCCGTTTGAAGCGAACCTTCTGAACATTCTGTAACCATGTTTTCGAAAACTCTATACTGTTCAATAGTGTCCTTGTCTTCGTTGATTAGCGTGTTAAGATCATCTGGATCGAAACATACTTCAATTGATTTCACGACATCTTCTAATCTAGTATGTTCTAACATGTACATAATTGTATGTGCCTTGTCCTTTTGTCTTTCATCTTCCGGCTTAAGATATATGCTGAGCGATGGGTTCTTAATATCGCTTGACAACGACAATATTTCTTCAATTCTGGGAACACCACGGGTCACATTTGACTTGGACGCAACACCCGCAAAATGGAATGTGTTTAAAGTCATCTGTGTAGAGACCTCACCGATACTTTGGCCCGCAATCATGCCGACCATTTCTCCGGGCGCAACAATCGCTCGCTTATAATCAAGTGTAATCGTGTCGAGGAGCAATGTTAGGGCCGCACGATTAAACCTCTTTACAACTAGCAAGTCTTTTGGCGATAAATAGAAGAAGAACATTGTCTTGAACAATTTCGTCGGCGGCGCATAGTAGATTTTCTCTAGATTGCTATAGCAGTTCTCGATCATTTCTAGAGCCTCCAAGAATGTAATATCAACCAAAGACGATATCGTAATATTACACTGTCCTTGAATGTTGTTGATTATATAGTAGAACGCAACAGGAATATTTACAGACGAGTCACCCTTATTTTTAAAGACGTGTTTAATGATCTGCTCTCTTGCCGTAATCATGCTGTCAATATAAGTCTGGGTTTTATCAAGAAATTCCTTGGTCTGCTTCTTGTGTCTAGTTAGAACATTCTTCAAGAATATATTGCTGAGCGTCTTAACCTTTCCGTTTTCTTCGGGAATAAGATAATGCGCATAAATATCCTGAGTGCTCATTGACACAATTGGTATAGCCTGATCTTCCACCTTGGTGGTGTCGATATTGTCATCGCCATACGCAAATTGAACGAGCTTATTTTTATTGGTTCTAACAGTCATATCGTAGCTAACCATGAGATCTTCTAGACCCTTGATCAATCGTCTTTGAATATAACCAGTTGTAGATGTTTTTACAGCAGTATCAATAAGACCTACACGACCACCCATGGCGTGGAAGAATAGTTCCTGAGGTGATAGACCGTTGATATAAGAACTCTCTACAAATCCGCGGGCACTTGGCGAGTCGTCGTATTTAGTAAAGTGAGGCAGCGTGCGGTTTTCAAAACCGTATGGGATGCGCTTACCATCTACGTTCTGTTGACCAAGACAAGAAATCATTTGCGAAATATTCAAATCTGAACCTTTAGATCCAGCATTTACCATGATTACAAATCTGTTGTCTTTGCCCAAACTCTTAAGACCGATCTTGCCCGCTTCTGAAGTAGCTTGATTAAGAATACTGTTGACTTGTGTTTCAAACTCTTCTTCATTGGTTTTACCAGTATTATTTTCAAAGATGCCGATTTGAACTTGGTTAATCAAATTCTTCACATCCGTCTTCTTCTTTGTAATTACTTGAATAATCTCATCATTTGTCTTTTGGTTGGAAATCAAATCGCTAACACCAACACTGAAGGCACTTGACTTCATATACTCAGTCACGACATTTTGTAGATCGTCAATAAATTTCGCGGACGCCATGTTACCAAAGTCGTTACACACGCGCTGGAGTAAACCCTTTGTTCTCGCGCCCATAACACTCTTGTCCATTTGTCCGCGAATATAGGCGCCATTACGGATTTCAATAATTGCGTTTGATGTTTTTGCGTCATCATCCTCCTTGAACGCCTTTGTTTTATATTTCATTGAAAGAGGAGGCATTATTTGACTCAAGATGTCAAAGTTTGTAATGCCACCGTCCTTCTTCACATCATCTAGCAATTGTTTCTCGTTTACTCCATTAAACATCATCAGAATATTCATCGCATCTCGCGGACTAAACCGAATATTTGGTCTGGTGAATTGATAAGAACCAAGCATAGAGTCTTGATAAATGCCAATAATGGACCCATTATTTGCTGGGCTGACGATCTGATATGGGACTGCCGCCAAATTTCTCAATTCTGCCTC
>Ga0209230_10000154_pt1 | contig 24668 bp, 5 predicted proteins | sample LakOntMetagenome_FD_187467 | JGI IMG/M metagenome (GOLD analysis project Ga0209230, IMG submission 187467) | Freshwater and sediment microbial communities from Lake Ontario - Sta 18 epilimnion Metagenome (SPAdes) (version 2) | ecosystem: Environmental > Aquatic > Freshwater > Lentic | place... | reverse complement strand
CAATTAGAAGAAATGGATAGAATTAGATTGGCCGCAGAAATAAAAAGCCAAGATCTACCAGATTTTTTAAGGGCATCACAAGGAGTCGCATTAACAGCAAATGCAAATGAAGGAACAAATAAAGTAATTTCTGATGTAAACAGATTTAATGCTCAAGCTAAACACTCTACTAATATCTTTAACCAAGGACAAAGAGATAAGACTGTAGACGCAAAAGCTGCAGACGCTATGGACTTAGAAAGAAAAACCCTTATGGCTAAAAATATTACAGAACAAAACCGTATAGGTTTCTATAATAGATTAGCAGAAAACCAATCAAGAAACTGGGATACAGTAAATAAATTTAATGCTTACAACGCATTAAACCCAGATGTACAGTTCACCGGAGAAGGTTACGAAGTGAATCCATATAAGTTCACACCTAATCAAATGGACTGGTTAAGAAAAACATACGCTACTACAAAAACACCTGCAGCTAAGTTCGGAGGAAGATTTAAAAAATAAAAAATTTAATTAATTTGTAGAATAGAGAAAAAAGTACTATTTTTGCATAAAAATTTAATAGATGGCTAACGCATATTCAGCACCGATAAACTACGGTAGATATATAGAACATGATAGTGTACAACTAATTGGAGCAGTACAGACAGCATTACAACAAAGATATGATGCTAATGGAGCTAAAATAGATGAGATGATATCAATGGTATCAAATGTACCATTAGTAAGAGAAGAAGACAAAAAGTACCTTGGAGAAAAAATCCAGGGTCTTTTGTCTATTGTAGATGCCAATTCTAAAATAGATCTTACAAGCAATAATATTACTAGACAAATAACTAACTACATTAGCACTGCAATAGATGACAATGTAAAAAAACAAGTAGGTAACTCTCAAAAAATTATCTCTTTTCAAAAAGAGATGGAGGATTTGATGGCTAAAAAGCCAGACCTGTATAATGATGGTAATTTAGCATATGCTCAAGATAAAGCTGGATACGCTGAGTATATTAGTGGAAAAACTAACGATCTAGGCAGCTTCAATTATACCCCATATGTAGATTATAAAAAAACTACAATGGAAAGAGCATTGAAACTCAAAGAGTTGAAAGGAGATCAGGAAATTGAAACAGTAATGAATGATGAGAATGGAAACCCTACAATAAAGCAGAAAGTAAAAATTAGTGGACTAACTCCAGAAGAAGTAATTAAGTATTTTCCAGAAATGATAACTTCTCAAGAAGAGAAGCAAATGGCTATAGATGGATATAGTATGTTTAGAGGAGCTAAACCAGAACAAGTAAAACAAAAAGCAGATGAATACTTTAGTAGTATTAAAAATGGTGTTTCTGAAAAAATAAAAGAGTTAGATAACATCATAAATAGTGCTAATACCTTTTCTCAAGCTAAAAGAGATGAAGCAGTTAGGGTAAAGAAACAATACGAGCAAGATCTTAATGGGATAGCTAGTAGAGAAAAAAATACAGATAAAACTAATGGAGAAGCTGTAGGGTATATGATAAATAGATCACAGTTCATGAACTCTGCAACAAATTTATTCTCAGGTAGACAATCAGTAACCTACGAACCAAATGAGGTATACTTTAAAAAAACAGACTTAGAAATAAAAAAAGAAGAACTAGATCTTAAAAAATTAGAGCATGCAGCAAAAATGAAAAAGGAGTACGGAGCAAATGCTGATGGCACTGTTGCCTCAGACGCAAATGCTTCAGACTTTGTATCTTCACCAGAAGTTAATCAAGAAGTTCCAGATAACTCAGAACTCTACGCACAAACAAGGGAAGCTTTTAATAAGGCATATAATACTATAACAACTACTGTAGAAGCAGCGTATAGTGATCCAACAATAAACGATACTAATAAGGATGCCTTAGTGAAAAACTTAGAAAAATACAATTACACAATAAAAGGTGGAAAATTAACATCTACAGTTACAGGAAATAAGGTATCAAAAGCAGCAGCAGCTGAATTAGCTTTTCATGAAAGTGGAATGAGTAAAATAAACAATGGCTATGATAAGATTATTAGTGACGCTAGCGAAGTTAGATCACATCTATCAGATGCTTTAGTTAGAGCAGAAAAGAATATAAGCAAAGATTTTGATACAGATGATTATGTAAGCAGTTTTGAAGATGTGTATAAAAAACTTAATTACCAACCTACAGAAGGTGGATTTTTATCATCCTTATACACAGACACACCAGAAGAAAAAAAGGCATACTCACAAAAATTTAAAGCTTTTATAGATAGCCATGGAGGAATAGAAGCAATTAAAAAAAGAGCCAAAACAGATAAGAGTATTTTAGTCAGTATGAAAGATATATGGGACGAAGCTGCAGATAATCTAAAAGAAGTTAGTAATCTTTTTGCAGCTGATCCAACTAAAGCCACAAATAAAATAGGAGAGGCTTTACAAAAAGAAAGCATAAAAAATTATATAGAAGATAAGCAAACTATAAATATTACAACTGAGGATTCAAGATCTGCATTAATAAATAGACTACCTCAGCAAACAAGAGATATGCAAGGTAATGTAATACCTACAGGAGTATCTAACTTTGATCCAAAAAAAGCAATTACTATAGAAAAAGGAACTGATTACTATGATGTAATACAAGATCAAGGAACAAAGACAGATATAAAAGGATCTACAGTAAATGTACCTACACAAACTACTAGAGTATATAAAGGTAGTGCAGCATATAACTACATAGAGGGTAATACAGCAAAGCCTGGATATAAAATAGACGTTAGAGGAGTAAGTGGGAGCTTTAAGATAGAGCCAATAATAAAACCAGAATTTTATAGTCTTGGAAACGATAGGGAATTAGTAGAAGATTTAAAAGGTAAATTTAATGACCATGTAAATCAAGAAGTTAGATCAGCCCTAACCGCAAAAACAAAGGGATTAAATCCAACTATACTTTTAACTAGGGATACAACAGAGCCTTTTATGAATGCAATATTCCAAGGTAAAATTGAACCAAGTAAGATAAGTGCATTATTAGATAGAGTAGACGCAAACTTCAGTAAATATAAAGTAGCACTTATACCAAATGCCAGTAAAAATTGTTGGTCAGTTAGTTTTAAATCACCTTTTTCAGCATCATCAACAGTGAGTAACTTTAACAGTACTCCAGAACTTAATTCAGATTACAGTTACGTTTTAAAAACTATGCCACAAATTATAATAATGCAAGAGATTTTAAAATCATTAGAAAGAGATCCAAAAAATATAGATAAAATTTAATATGCCAGACTATAATAAAAAAGATGTTTATTTAGAAGACTTTGACAGCTTAAATGCCGCAAGTAGTAGTGCTACAGGACTTGGTGATTTTGATACAAAAAATGTATTACAAGATATTCGCAGTTCTTATACACAACAAAAAAGTACTCCACAAAATAAACTTAAAGAAGCACTTAAAGAATTTGATGCTATTGTACCATCAAGTCAATATACCTATGGAGCACCTGTAGAAACAAAAGAGAAAGCAAGTTTTACTGAAAAGAACTATAATCCAGGAGAACTTTACACAACTCTTAGAAGTGGCGAAACAGTAAAAAACTTTGAAACCTACACCCCAGGTATAGATAATTACGAAAACCATGCACAAAACCAAAGTACTGCTGAGAAGTGGAAAAATGGTGCCATTAAGTTTGCAGGACAAACTGTAACAGGTATTGTAGGTGGTACATTGGGTACAGTATATGGTATAGAAGAAGGTATAAGACAAGGATCTTTTAGAGCTACCTACGATAATGATTTTGGTAATTATCTTGATGACCTTAATGAGAAATGGGACAAACAACTCCCTAACTACTATAAGAAGGCAGAGCAAGATATGAACTTCCTAGAATCAATGGGTACAGCTAACTTTTGGGCTAAAGATGTACTAGGCGGTGCTGCATTTACAGTATCTGCAATTGGCTCTGAACTTATATGGGATTATGTAACAGGAGGAGCTGCATTAGCTACTTCTGGAGCTAGATTAGGTGCTAAATTTTCAAATTATTTTGGTAAAGGTACAAAAGCTTTAGGTAAACTAGATGATATAGCTAAAGCTAAGAACCTGACACTATTACCAATTAGAAACACTTTTAATAAAACAGCAGAAGCTAGTAAGATGTATTCTACAGCTACTCTTCCAACAAGTTTAGCAACTAATTTTGGTAAAGCAGGGGCATTAGCAAACGTAGCTAGGTTTACATACACTTCTGCAGGATTTGAAGCAGGTTTTGAAGCTAGGCATTACATAAGAGAAGAAGAAGACAAGTTTTTTAACGACTTTACAAAAAAGAACGGTAGAGAACCTGACGAAAAAGATATAGCAGCTTTTCAAGAAAACCTTACAAGTGCAGCAAATAGTTTATATGGATTTAACTTAGCAGTAGTAGGCACATCAAATCTTGCTACTATTGGTAAAGTATTTAATATTAAAAGTCCACTAAAAGCTCCTTCATCTTGGACCAATTCAAAATTGTTTGGTGTAGGAGTAAAGTCAGAAGCTGGAGAACTTATAGCTAAACAAGCAACCAGAGGACAAAAGTTTGGACAGTACGCTTATAGCATAACTAAACCTATGTTTATAGAAGGTTTATATGAAGAGGGTTTACAATCAGTAGGAAGTAATACAGCAAAGAAGTGGGTAGAATCTAAATATGACCCAACCCTAACAGAAAACACATATACACTAGGTAACGCAGTAAACGATAGCTTCTCTCAAACTTACGGAACAAAAGAAGGTTTTAAAGAAGTTGGTATAGGTATGATTGTGGGTATGCTTGCAGGACATGGGGTAAACTTAGCAAAAGGACGAGGGTTAAATGCAGAGTTCTATGGAGAAACATATAAAGCAGATGCTTTGGCAAATATGTCTAAATACTATTCTCCTAAGAAGATGGCAGAAACATTTGCTTACGGAAATAGAGTTCAAATGTCCACTAATTCAGAAACTACAGCTAAACAAAAAGGTGACTTTACAGGAGAAGAATTAGCAAGACAGTCATCTGTGATAGCTCAAATGAACTACGCATATAATTTAGATTATATGGATGAAGTAGTAAAAGATTCTGTAACTGCTATCAATAATATAGACAATGAGTCTTTAATGAAGCAATATGGCGTAGATGAATCAGGTGCAGAGGCTCTGAAAAAATCTATGGTCGAAGAGTATAAAGAGACAGCAGATACCTATAAAAAATATAGAGATTTTGCAGAGTATTATGTAGGTGATAAACTTAAAGCGGAAGATTCTTTAATAGGAAAAGAAGGAACTTTAGGAGAACATACAGCAAAAGATATAAAAGAAGCTATTGCTTATGAATTAACTTTAGGAGAAAAAGCACACAGTTTTTCTGGAGACTTATTACAAGCAATAAAAGAAAAAGTAGCTAGTACTATAATTGGAGAAGATATCTCTGAAACAATGTCTATTGACGATATTTTAACTAAGGCCGGTAAGAATGCAAAAATTCAAGCCGATCAAAAAATGAAACAAGTAGACGAAGTAAATAGTGAAATCGAAGCAGTTGAAAGAGATTATAAACAGCTTAAAAAGACCTATGATGATTCAGTATCTGACGAAGAGAAGAAATCTATACTTGGAAAGTTGGATGGACTAACTTCAAAAAAACAAGAGCTTACCGAACAAAAAGAAAAACTTAGAAAAGAATTTGAAATTTTAGTTAACACATCTAAGATGAAGAATCCTTTTAATAAGGATAAAGGTACAGTTTATGTTTCTGGAGAAACTTTGGATAATTTTAAAGCTAGATCTGAACAAGTTAAGGAAATGATAAGCGATTATAGCAATATCAATCCACAAGAAGCTTTACAATTAAAAAAGTTAATACAAGAGTACGGAAAAGCTTTAGGAGCATTCCAAAGATACTCAGAGCTTTCTAGACAATTATCAGATCCAAAGCTAGGTCTTAGAGGTAGAAGAAACTTAATCGCAGAACTTAGAAGTGACAAAACACCTTCAGAGGTTACTGTAGAGACATTAGAGGGCCTTTTAAGCAAAGAAGCTTTATCAGCTAGAGGTGAACAAGCTTTAGTAGAAAGAGCAGGGGAAATAGAAAGCCTTAAAGCAGAAGTAGAAAAAGTAAAAGAAGCAGCTAAATCTGGGGCATCTATACCAAAACCTACAGTTGAAGAGAAACAAGCAACTAGAGAAGAGGAAATACAAGCTATAAAAGATGAATACGATGCTAAGATAGCAGAGTTAACTCAACCTACAGCTGAAGTACTTCCAGTAGCTGGTACAAAAGATGAAGTTGCTAAATTAAGAGAACAAGAACAAAAAGATTTACTTGCAAGTATAGCAGAAGCAAAAAATGCCTTGACGGATGGAAAAGTAGATAAAAACAAATTAACTAACCCAGAAGACATAGCTAAATTTGAAGAAATCTATGACAGGTACGATAAGCTGATAACACCTTTATTAAAAGGACAAGAAGGTATTAATTTAGTATCTACACCAGTAGCTGATATAGTATCAGAATTAAATAAGCTGAGTACCTTAGACGAAAAATTAAATTGGCTAAAAGATAACAATTTACTATCACCTATTAATATTAATGGCAAAGAGTACAATCTAATTGATTACTCAGATAGAGTAATGGTATTAATGAAAATAGGTAATTATAACATACCTTTTTACATTAGCACCGGGCAAGCTGGCAAAAAGAACGTGAAAGCTGGTAATTGGTATGCTGTATTTGGTATTGGTGTAGAAAAAGGCTGGATTAATAAAGGTAGCGAAGAGGAGATAAACAATAGTTATGGGTTCCAACTATTTACAAAACTTTCTAAAGTACTTAACGAAGGTATAGGAACTATCGAAAGTAGAGAAAATAATGGTAATGGGAAGTTAAAGGATGGAATAGGATTCTTAAGTGACTCTAAGGAAGATTTAGAGGCATTTAACGATAACATGAATTTACCTACAAAACCTGCTGGAAAAAATACCGATGTAAGTGAGTTTTACAATCACGTAAATAGTACACTATCTTTATTAAATGATGAACTAAAAAATATAGCTTCTGCAAATAATGTAGCACCAGAAACTACTAAAGAAGATAAAACTTTAGAGCAAGAAAGAAAGAAATTAGAAAAGGAGAGAAAGGATAAGATTGCAGAAGTAGAGAAAAAATACCCTAAATCAGAAGAGAAAAAAACATTAACAGATGAAATTGTTGACATTTTAGAAAATAGTCCATACTTAGTAGAATACGTAGGTACAAATATTTCTGAGATACAACCTACTGATTCTGAGATAGAAAGGTTTAGAGACTTAGCTCAAAAAGCTATGAATGATTCAAGTATTGAGATTGATACAATAGCATTCAAGAATCCTTATGAAGAAAGTTCTTTGTCAGAAGTAAAAAATGTTGTATCTTTGTCAAAAGAAGAGATATCAGAATTACAAACGCTAAATAATAAGTTGGCAAATTGGCAATTATTACAAGTAGCCGCAAACCAATCTGGAGTTTCTGTAAAACAAATAATAGAGCAAGATATAGCTAGACGAACAGTGGCTCCTAAAAAAGGCCCTAGCTCTAAATTAACCGATACAGAACTAGTTACAAATACCTCAATAACAGAAGACGAAGGAACTGTAACAGAAGATGGAGTAGGTACTAGAAACGAAGAAGCTATACAAGTAGCAGAAGGTGCTTTTATCAGTAAGAAAAAAGGTGGAAAAAGAAGTATCCATTATCATACTTTACCAGGTCTTCTAAGAAGAATGACAGACCTAAACCCTAATATAACAATCTTTAAAAAAGAGAAGGTAGGTAATAAAGAAGAAGTTATAGACAGTTCTAGAAAAGATATTTTTATATCAGAATTAGAAAACTACTTAACACCAGGATATTACTACCAATTAGAGTTTAATGATGGCACATCCATAGAGGTTAAAATGGAAAAAAGCACTGCTTTAACATTACAAAGCCAAAATGATTTAGATGCGTTTCTTACTAGTGCAGAATTAGAGTATGTAGAGAGTACACTAAATGGAAATGGGGGATATATACCATTATATGATGTAACTACCGGAAGAAAGTTAAATACTGATTTTGAAGTAGAGGATGGATATTCACCATCACAGATCTATGATTTATCTCCAGGAGAGTCTGTATTTTTTAATCTAGATATGTCTGATCCATATAATGTACAATTACTTGAAGAATACAATCAAGGTATAGCAGATACTAGTAGAGATCCAGAAGAAGTTTTATCAGATTTAGCAGATTCTATAAAAATAAATATTATAGATTCTTCAGATAACTTACTTGGAGTCTTAAAAGCTAACTACGATACTAGAGATTTAAGTAATTTTATAACTCTTAGAAAAAAGGCAGCTGAATTAGCATTAGAACCAACAAGCTTTGGTGGCAAAGTAACTATACCTTTTACAACAACAGTTAAGCATATATTTTTAGGGGCACCTAACTATTCTTTTGAAGATGGTATTTTAAAATATTATGATATAAAACCTGATTTAGTAAAAGGATATGGGTATATTAGCAATGGGGAATTAGTATTAAAAGGAGTTAAGGCAAGCTCAGTTAGAAAAGAATATGTTAAAAAATTATACCCTAGAGAAGGTACTCCAGTAGTAGTTTTACAACAAGGTAAATATTTAGTAGCTTTTCCACTTAACTTATTAGAAACATCATCTAATTTAGGAGAGCAGTTTAAAACTAAAATAGCAGAATCTACAAATATAGCAGATACTGTATTAGAGCTTAATCAAGCACTTTTAGAAAATGGGCTATCTCCAAAAAAGTACAATTTGTATTTTGTAAGTGAGGAAAACCAAACTCTATTTGAAGAAGATGGAAACAGCTCTGAAAAACTAACGCAAGCTTTGGAAGACCTAAACGCAATAAAGCAAACAGCAGATGTAAAATCATGGATGGATAGAAACCATACAGCTAAAGATTTAGCAACAGAAGCTACTATAGGTTTAGACATGACTAGAGATGCATTCTCTTCACCAAAGCCACTGATAGACTTTATGGGAGATACTTTTGTAGAAACAGAAGTAGATCAAGAGTATAAAGACACACAGACAGCTGCAGACGTTGTAGAAGAGATTTTAGCTATATCTGAAAAATCAGTAGATACTCTTAAAAAAGAAGCTGAAGAAGCAGATGAAAAAAGAACAAAAGCTGCAGCTGCTAAAAGAGCTAGAGCTAGGGTAAATAAAACTAAACAAGAAGTTCAAGATATGGCAGAACAACAAGAAGAAACACAAGATGTAAATGAAGAAACTATTAATAATTTTGATATAGAAGCTGCGGCAGATGAAATTGCAAAAGAAGATAAATCTTCAGAAGACTATAGAAAAAATAAACCTAAATTTGACTGCTAATGGCATTTTGTGAAGTAAAACCAGAACATTTAAAATGGGTCATGGGCTATGCTCATACTCTAATGAAAGAGGGAAAAGCAATAGAACAGATTATCTCGGAAGTAAGACAAGAACTTCCGGGAAATCAACCCTTTTTAACTAATACATTGTTATCAAAGATTCCAGCATTTATGCAAATACTAATGTCTAAAAATTCAGTTTTGGGTAGACAGTATGGAGCAAACTTTTTAGAGATACAAGATATAAAGGATAGATTTGAGGGCCCAGAAGGGTATAATGAAGTAGCTAAATTCAACAACAACGTACAATTAAAAGACGAAGTAGAAGCTGAGATATTAGATATCAAAGAAGAAGTTGAAGAAGAAGTAACTCCTGAAAAAGAACCTGTTACTCTATTAAAACCTAAAGTAAAAAGAAAATCACCAGGACTATCTAGAGAAGCTAAAAAAGCCATGAGCTATGAAACTTTTGATCCTTATGGAGAAACTATTAGTTATTTCCTATTAGGGGGTAAGTTACATGAAAGTGGATTATTAGACATATTTAAAGATAATGTTTTAGCAGAAAAGAAAGCTAGAATTAAGTACATATCTTCAGATAAAAAACTGTTAAAAAATGGAGATTTAGAATCAGCAAGTGGAGTAGACGCATTAGCACACTATTTGTGGGAAGGTACAGATTTAAGACAGGAAGACGGATTTCCAATATACAGTACAGAGGACTATAAAGCAGCTGTTATAGAAGTAGTTAGAGGAACTACAGACCTAAAGGAACTTGCAATTGACTTCATAGCTATAAATGATATGAAATCTGCTGAAGAAGAGTACTACAAATCTAGATTAGGTGAACTTACAGAAGACGAACAGAATAAAGAAGATTTTCCAGATGCATATTTAGAAACTTATTTTAGAGAAAGGCAATCAGCCGAAAAAGAACTAGGAGTTTTAATAAATATAGGTGATGGAATAGAGTTAGAAATAAAAACACAAAGCTATGAAAAACAAGAAGAAAAAGGAGAAATTACAAAAGGTGAAAAAGACTCTGGAGGACAAGCTGGTCAAAGAGTTATACAAGACTTCGGAAAAAATATCCAACCCAAATTTAGCAATGCAGTACCTTATGGGTTTGAGGGAAAATTAGCAGACCACCAAAAAAAGGGGGTAAATGCTATAGTACAAGCTATAACAAATAATAGTAGTTTTCTATTAGCAGATGGTGCCGGAGCCGGAAAAACAAGAATCTTACTTACCTCTGCCAAAGTTTTAAAAGAACGAGGCAAAAGAGTAGTAATTGTAACTCAAAGTAAAGATATCATACAAGGTAGTTTTAAAGATGACGCTAAAACTTTAGGTATGACATTTACTGGAGGTAAAAAAGAAGCTGTGGAAATCAGTGGAATACCTATAGTAACCATAGATAATTTTTCTAAAGTTTTAGATGTTAGTAAATTTGACACCATTATCTTAGATGAAAGTCATAAAGCAAGTGGAGTAATATCTGGAGCATCTGCAAAAGTTAGAGGATTTAAAGGACAAGTAGTATACGCAAGTGCTACACCTTTTGATACAGAAAAGAAAACTTTATACATATTACCTAGATTATTTAATGTAAGTGAGCAAGAGTATTTAGATATGATAGGCGGAAGATTACAAAAAATACCTAGAAGAGCGGAGCCAGATCTAATTCTAAATCCTGCTAAGTTCAATACAGTTATGAATATGACACACTCAAAATTCATATCAGAGGGTAAGATGTTACATAGAAGATTTGAGTTTTATGGTAATGATAATTTAGATTTAAATACGATAGGTAATGGAGATCAATTTGGTGGAGGTTATTCTATAGACGAGTTAGAAGAAAGGATAAAAGCACTAGCTAGAGAAAAAGCAAAGAGAGTGTTTTTAACAGAAGCAGACGCACGTGCAGGAGAAACTGTAGAATCAAAAAAGAGAAAAGTTTATGAAATGGTGGCTAACCAGATAAAATCTGTACCAGAAACTTTTAAAGCTAACAACGATATGTTAAATCAAATGGAAAAAGATTTAGCAGCCAATAAGCAAGTGATAGTTTACAGTGTAAATGTAAAAGAAGATGGTATGACTTACAACATACTAAACGAAGAGGGAGAAGAGACTAGCGTAAATAGACCACCTATGCTAAAGCAGATGGAAGCAAAACTAAAAGCCAAGGGAATTGAGTATGGAACCGTTACTGGAAGCACTACTAACAGACCGGCTGTAGTAGAAAAGTTTCAAAAAGGTGATTTAAAAGTATTACTTATAAACGAGTCTGGTACTACAGGTATTAACTTAAATGATACAGTAGGTAATGCACCTAGAAAACTTTATATCGCTGGAGCTTTACCAAATGCTATTCAATTAGAACAAGTTAAAGGTAGAGTTAGTAGAATCAATAACGCATCCCCTGCCGAAGTATCTTATGTATCTGTAAACTCTGCAGCTGAATCTAAAAATAGAGATAAGCTTTTAGGCAAAATGGCTATCATGAATAGTATCTTAACTGGCGAACAATTACAAGTGGCTTCTGAAAAACAAGTAAAGATAGAAGAAGCAAAACAAACAGTAAAAGCTGGATTTGTAATGCCTTACTTAGAAGATACTGATAATGGTACTAAATTTTTAGTAAAAGGAAGCACACAAGAAGTAAAGGACATCTTAAAGAAGTTAGGTGCTAGAGGTATATACAGTGCACCAAAAGTATTTGCTGGATGGCAGTTTCCGATCTCTAGAAAAGTAGAAATACAAGAATTCTTAGACCAGACTTTTAGCGAAGCAAATAAGATAAATAGACAAGTAGATAGAGTTAATTCTGAGATAGATAAACCAGATACAGAAGAGACTACTAAACAAAGAATTGTATCACCAAATAGAATACAAAACATACTAGGTGATATAGTATCTCCAAGTAAAGATATGCTTGATAAATCACAAGATGAACAAGATAAAAAATGTTAAAAAACTTTTTAATCTATTTGGTTGATACAAAAACATTTCGTAAATTTGCAAAAATAAAAAGTAAGAATGGCAATAGATTGTAGAATTATAAGAGACGAATACGGAGACATTGATTACGTTATAGCTAATAACGGAGAAAGAAGCATATTATTTGACAGTTTAACAGATCTAGTGGGCGGCAATAAAAATGCTGCCCTAGATTTATATGCTTTAACTGAAACTCAAGATTTTAAGGATTTATCAGATCTAAAAAGCAATGAAGAAAAAATAAACTTCCTTAAAGAGTTTCAAAAAGAGAAACCTTTTTTTGGCAAAGATGTAAAATTCCAGAAAACGGAAATAAAAAAGACAGCTATAACCCCAGAAGAACAAAAACAAGAAATCATAAACCAACTTAAAAAGACAGGTTTAGCAAGTAATGTTTTTGAGATGTCTAATGATGAAATAGAGTCAAAACTACAAGAGATTGGGATAGATTCTGAAGTAGCAAAACAAGTATCAAAATATCACAAATCAAGACTTTTTGTACCTAATGTTAGAGGGGGTTGGACAAAAGAAAAGATAGTAAAGTACTTCAAATCTAAAAGCAGCCAAACTGTTACTGACTATGGTATTATACAAATGATTTCTGAATTTGATTCATTTGATGATTTTAAAAATAACGTATTTTTTCACGGTACAACAAACTTCATAGAGAAGGGGCTAAAGCCTTCTATCACTATGAGTGAAAGAGACGCAGAAAGATATGGAGGAGGAGGTTATGGAGAAAGATATTTTGGAATCTCTCTAACAAAGGATAAAAAAATAGCAGAATCATTTTCTGGTACAAGTAGTAGCGTTAAGGTATATCCAGTTATCTTAAAGAAAGACGCAAAGGTAGTAAATAGAGAAGATCTACAAGACGCTTCTGATGTAGAAGATATAATAGTAGATTTATATGAACAAGGAGTAGATGCTGTATGGATAGGCGGAGGAGAAAAAGAATTAGTAGTTATAAACCCTTACGCTGTAAGCTTGTATAAGAATGGATCAGAAAGTTTTCAAGTGTATGGTGGATTCAAAAGTGTACAACCAACTGATAAAAAACTTTCACAAATCTTCAATAAAGCTAAAAAAGAAGCAGTTGGATTAGAAGAAGAGTTTAACTCTATTTCAGGTAAAGAGAATAGAGACAACTTCTTAAGTAACATAGGTAAAACACAGTTTTCAAAAACACTATCAGAAAAAGGTATAGGAGTAACTACTTCTGGATTTACTTATAAAGGAGATGTATATTTAAATAATGAATCTGCTACTGAAAACACTTCTATACACGAGTTTCAACATTTACATCTAGACTATCTAAAAGAGAATAGAAAACAGGTATATGAGTATGGTTTATCGTTAATACAAAATGAGTTAACTCTTGGTGAAAATAGTGAAATAAAAGAAGTAATAGATTTTGTTAACAGTACACAACCAGATCTTATAGGCGAAAAACTACATAATGAGATACTAACAGAATTACTTGGTAGAAAAGGTCTTGACTTAATAGAGGAAACAAAAGATACAGTTAAAAAAGGAGGTATCTTAGAGTGGTTGAAAAACGTATGGGCCGAGATAAAATCTATGTGGGGGATCTCTAAGATGAGTGACGCTGAAGTTAAAAAGCTAACATTAGGTAAATATGTTAGAGCTATGAACGTAGATATCTTAGGTGGAGAAAAACTAATTGGAGATCAAGCACAAGAGTATTTTGAAAGAAATGCAGATAGGCTTCCTCTCACACTTTCAGTATTCCAAAGACCAGAGTTTATAAAATTACAAGGCAAAGATGTTAACCCCATTACAGTTTTAAATTCATTGAATCAATCAGGTATTAAACAGATTGAAAAAGAGCTTATAAAAAATGTAATAGAAAAAAACTATCAAGAACAAAAGAAAATATCATATGATGAATTAGAGGCAACTGTAAGAGCAAACATAATGCCTTTAGAGAGGATATTTACAAGCAGTTACTCAGACTATGGTATGGATAGGCTTAGTGATGGAAATTATGGAGAGGCAACTACTATAATATTAAACTCTCCAATAGATCATGGTATCGTAGGGCATTTTTCAGGATCTTTTATAGCATCTGGACGAAAGAATATAAAATATGTACCAAAACAACTTAATGGTAATACTTGGGTAGCTGTTGAAGAAGGTTATGAAAGTCAAGCTAACGATAATAATATTTACCAATTTGTAGGAACAGCAGGAACAAAAGAGGCTGTAGATGCTTGGATTGAAAATTATGATGGTTATAAAAAATCTCTTTTATCAGATGCTGAGATTGCAGAGAGAAATGACTTAATAAACAGAGCAGGGAATCTATCAATAGAAGAATCCCGTAGGTTAGTACAAATAAATAAAAAAGCAGGAATCTTTGGACAGGGAAATGAAATAAACAAAGGAATGTTTGGTCATATACGTGTATGGCAAGATGGGGATATATTTAATGTTGCAGAACTTCAATCAGATTACTTTCAAAAAAGTAATGCCAAAAAAGATATAGTACCTAACGCACCTGAATATACTAAAAAACTAGTAGAATTACAAAGTAAGTATAAAAAAATAGCTGTAGAGAATCTTAAAAGAATAGGTATTACAACTAGAGAAGAATCATTATCTTCGCTAAATTTATCAACACCTTTGCAAATTAGAAGAGCAGTTGAATCCAAAGCTATAGTACTAAGTAAGAGTAGTGAAATACAAAAACTTTTAGACACAATAGAGGAAGGGCTTAAAAGCAATGATATTGAAGTACGTAGACAGGTAGATAAAGATGTATCTAGAGTTATTGAAATAGTTGGTAAAAACCCTGACATTACATCTAATGATAGTTATATAAAAGAGTTAAATCAATTAAAAGATAACTATCTCTCACTACAAGAAAAGCAATTTATAGCATCTCAAAAAGAGTTTGAAAAAAGAATGGTTAGAGAAGCAATAAAAGAAGCATCTCTATCAGGAGCTACAGAGCTCCGTTTTCCTACACCATACACTTTAAGTGTTATTGAGGGATACCTATCAGAAAATGGTAGCATGCCTTATGAAGTAGAAAGTGCGGAAGATAGTAGTCGTTTAGAACGTGGTGACACAATTTACTATATAGGAGAAGAATACACTGTATTAAATTCTTGGTATGAAAACATAGAAGTAGCACAAACTAGATCCTTATATTCAACAGATATAGATTCTTTTATAGAAGAACAAGTTATTTCTGAAGTTGATGAAATTATGTACTACGAACTTGATGTTGATATTACAAAATTTTATACCCAAGAAGAGTGGGACAATGAAGATAAATATCGTGCACTAGAAGACACACAATTAGAAGATTTAGGAAAAGAGATTGAAGACGGTGTATACGAATTATCAGAAACTAAAATAAGAAATTTAATAGAAGAGGATAGGAGAGATTACTACAATTCAGAGAGTATAGAAAGCGTACTCGAAGATATGGGATATGAGAATGTATTTGTAAGTGGAGATACCGCATATTACACACCATACGGAACATCAACAGAAACTTTTGGGCAACCTGATACATACGATAATGAAAGCGACAAAGAATCTTTTACTATAGAAGGTAGCCTAGATGACACACAGCAAACAGTTGCTCGTAAGTATGAACAAATTGCTAAAATTCTAGAGCAAGAAAGAGGGGAAGATAACTTTGAGATAATTACAGATGATAGTGGTTTTGATTGGTATTCAACAAAAATAGAGCCTAGTGAAACAAACAAACCTGTAGTAGCTTTTCAAAAACAAGAAGAGCAACCAACTGTAACCTATAAAAACTCTAAAGTATATTCTGCACAAAGAATAAATCCTATAACAGGAAAGCCAACTGGGGAAATAGAATTAAAAACAATAGAGACTAAAACAGAATCTAGAGGACTAGGTCAAGCAAGAGCAGCATTAAAACAATTTCTAAATTATACAGATGCACTAGGTAAAAATGTATATTTAGTTGTCAGCCCAAGAGATAAGCAAACTAGATTTACAAGTTTGGTAGACTTTTATAAATCAGAAGGTTTTAGAATGGAACCTACAGGTTTTGAAATGACGAGAAGAGCTAGGCCGGTAAAACCTGCTAACTTTGATAGCAATGAGGAAGCAGATCCAAAAACAGTTATTGAGTTTTCAAATCAAACAGATAGAGAATTGACTAATGAAGAAAAGATTGGATTGATAAACTTTATGCTAAGCTCAGGAGTAAAGTCATCTAAGGAGTTACTCTACAAACTAGAAGGTACATTCTTTAGAAATGGGGTATTTATAGCCAACAAAACTAAGATGTCAAAAAGCGGTTTGTATAATAAGTTTGAGATATCTGAAATTATAGGATCACCAAGTATTCAATCTGAATTAAAAGAGTTAATATTAGCTCTTAGAAATACAGAAGAATTCTTTTTAGAGTATGAAAATAGTTTTGTAAAAGCACAAAATGTAGTTCTAGATAATTTTGGTAAGCAAGCAGTATCTAATCCATATGTTCTTGAAAAAGAAATAGCAAAAGATATTGTAGGATTGCCTCTAGAGAATATTACAGAAGTATTATCTTCTGATTTAATCTCTAAGTACAATTCAGATGCAAACTTTAAACAAAAAATTGACAAGATAAATGCCGAAAATAAATTGGCACCTGTAAAAGTCATAACAGATGAAGGGTTAGTTGATAAAACTACAGTAACTCCAGAAAAGGTAGACGCAACTTTAATAAAAGAAGTAAATGAAGATCTCTTTTCTAAAATAGTATATTTATCTGATAGAGTATCTGAAAAAGTATGGAATCAAAATAAAAGGACTGTAGCTAAATCAATAGAGCTAATAACAGAACAAGCTAAACAAAACGGTATAGACTTTACAGGACTATCTACAAAAGTATATAGTAAGACAAGACAAGAAATCCTGGACCTACTTAAATCTTTTGCTAATTTAGTAGTCAGTGAAAGAAATCAAAACTTAGAAGAGTTTTCTGCCCTATACGATGAGATGTTTGACATAACTGAGCCCCAAACAGAAGTTTTAAGAACTGATAGTGAATTTGACATAGTGTTAGAAACTGCATTGTCCGAGCAAGAGTTATTCTCTAGCCATAGGTTAATCAGAAAGTCTGAAAATGTATACAGAAAAGTAGAAGAGCAAACATTAGATGATTTATACGAATCTTTCTTTGAATACAAGAATTTATTCCCAAGCTCTGTAGAAACGTTAGAACAACTTAAGGCTTATGTACAAGAGAAGTCAGCAGATTTTACAGGAGAAGGTTTTTCAAGAGAAGATGGAGATTCTGAAAAAATATGGATGTATAAAAAATTCTTTAATTTTCCACTGAATATAGAAGAAGCTAGATTAGAAGTAGGGAATACTAAAAATGTGACATTACCTAGCGATTATTTAACTGGGGATTTTGTAAAAGAATTTAATCTATACCTATTAGGATCTAATAATAAATATTTTAAGATTACCGATAAAGGTATTGAGTTAGTAAATAATGATCCTATATCTAGAATGGAAGCTAAATTATCTATTCCTGAAAGTTTAAAAGAATCTTTAGCACAATACGATACTATCTCAAAACATCTTAATTTAGGACTAGAATCTAATCTTGATAATTATGAAGAGTTTAAATCAGAGAATGAACAAAGAGTTTACGCTGTAAATAACCCAAATTCTGTACCTAAATTAACAGGAGAGTATACTTATATAGAAGAGGGTATTTTAGCCGCTAAGAACGAGCCAAATACGTTTGTTAGAACACCAATAGGGGTATTTGAACTACTATACGAAATGGGCAATGTGAAATTCTTTACTAAACTACCAGATTCTAATACCAATTACAAAATATCTGAAATTGAAAAACCACTTACAGATATAGACTTTAACAAATATGCTTATTTACAGAATACAGTAGATTTATTCAAAGAGTCTAAAAATAGTTACACTAAAAAAGAACTGGAACAGATCAATAAGGATTACTTCAGTTGCTAAAAGAACAAAGGCTGTCACAAAAAGGCAGCCTTCTCTTTTAATTAATTTTGATATATAGAAAAAAAGATTTAAATTTGCATAAAATTTTAGTAAAATATGAATTGTACAATAAGGGTTAATGAAAAAGGAGGAATACAAAATGTACTTACTCCGGAAGGTAAAGAAAGTAGGTTATTTAAAAAAATAGCTAAGCTACCTCATGTAGATACATTAGAAGAAGCTTTAGAGCTATTCAAGAATATCTACTCAAAAAACATGGCAAAATCTGATGTAGAACCTAATGTAGTATTCAAATCAGACAAAGGAGAACTGAAAGCTTCATATAAAGAGGCTCTTAAAGCTTCTAATGGTGGAGATATAGAAATAGGATTTGACTTAGGAGAAAATAATTTCACAACCTTTATGCTTGTTTCCTCTAATATGAATCCTTCTACAAAAGAAGGTTTTGTAAATAATATGATATCTGAGGGTATTATGTCAGATGAGAAGATAATACAAGATGGTGTATCTTATCATAAAGCAGCAGGTAATTCTCAAGCGTTACAATTAGCAAACGAGGTAATCTTATACGAAGATGCCTTAGAGAATATTGGTAAGGACAGTTTCAAAATATCAAAAGATGGTAGAGTTGAAATAGGTAATATGCAAAAATCTGTTTTAGTAAATGGTAAACAACTGACTATTGAAGAAATCAGAAACTCCTCTTACAGGGATCTTGTAAAAAAAGTTGGTGAAAAATCTGCAGTTGAACTAGCCATAAACAATGCTACAAAAACTGTAATTGACACTAAGATGGATGCTGAAAAGCTCACTGTAAAAGATAAAGACTTAAAGCTTAAGTTATTAGACTTACTTAAGAAGATGAACGTATCTACCATGACCATCAATGATTATATCAAAAAACACACTGATAAAAATGGAGTAGAGCCGTCAGCTTCGGCACTTGTAGATATCGCAAACCAAGTAGTAGCTTTTAAGGATGGTATAATCGACATAGAAAACTTAACAGAAGAGACTGTACACTTTGTTGTAGAAACTTGGGATCAAGCAGAGATAGAGAATATTATTAGAAACGCACACAAAACAGACGCATATAGAGAATTTTCTGCAATGTATAGAGAAATTTATACAAGAGAAAATCCAAACATGTCTGAAACTGAAATTGAAAACTTAGTTAGAAGAGAGATCTTAGGAAAAGAACTTGCAAAATCTTTAAGAGAAGGTTTTAATACAGAAAATAAAACAGAAACACAAAAAAGTATTCTTGAAAATTTACTAGATAGATTCTTGAACTTTTTTAGAAACTTATTTATAGAAGATAGTTTTTACAAAGAGTTAGAGAACATATCTGCAAAGGTACAAGATTTAGTATTGACACAAGATATTTCTAAATACTTAGATTTATATCAAGCTAGAAGTAAGAAATTTAGAATGTACAACACAAATAGTGGTGATGTAGTGCTAGATACAAAATCTTCAGTAGCTAAACAATTAGTACTTTCTTTATTAGAGCAAGAGAAAAATCTTAGAGCTACAGGTAGAGGGTCTGCAGCACAAATGCAACGTTTAAACGCATTGTCAACAAAAGCACTTACAGCAAGTTCGGCTTTAGAGATCTTAAAATTAACAAAAAGACAAGCTAAGTATATAGAGGACTCTATTAATGCAGCAGCTAAAAAAGGTAAGACATTAAACAACGAAGAGTCTATTATTTTTAATGGGTTAAAAGAATATGTAACCCCTTTATTAGAAAGACTAAAAGTTATAGTAAAAGAGGATCCTGAACTTGGTAATTTATACCCAGATATTGATAAAGTACTATCTGAGATTGGTTGGGTTAAAGGTAAAGTACTAGATACTGAAAATCAGATTATTGATAGTATCATAGACAGGATTATAATAAGAGAAAATCTACCAGAGACTATAGTAGAAGATGGAGTAGAAGTAAATGTTAGAGCTAAGCTACTTAATTCCATTAATAATGCAACTAAAGACACTAACTACCTATACGCATTGTATGGTCAAATTACACATGCTAGTGATCCGTTATTAGGGGCATTAGGATCCGTAATTTCTGATATGTCAGTAGTAGCTTCTCAAAACTATACCACTAGAGCAAAAGCATTCCAAGCAAAGCTTAAAACTCTAGGATATAACGAAAAAGACATTGCATCTTTTTATGACAAAGATGGTTATATCTTAAGTATGTATGATTGGAGTAAGTTTGAAGAAGATATTGTACAATTAAAAGCAGAAGAATACAAAAGAGTTACTGGGGATGCATCAACTATAGATGCTTTGAAAGCTTTAGTAAAATCTGGCGATTTACCTGAGATAACAGATTCAGTTAAAGAACGAGAGTATTTAGATTCTGTAACAAGAGGTACAAACGAAAGAATAGAAAGAAGTTTTACAGAAGATTTTTATAAGCAAAGAGAAGAGAGATACGACAATTTAGGAATTTCTGAAGCTACTAGAATCGAATTGAGGCTTTTAGGTATTGACCTTGGGCAAATTATTTCAAGATCTAAAACAGAAGCAGGTAAGATTAAGTACACATTCCAAGATAAGTATGATCTAGATGGGTATAACCTAAAAAGAAAAAGACTTAAATCTCTTTATAATGAGTTTGGAGAACTTAAAGATGGTATTGAAGTATCAGATTTTGAGACAGCAGACACAGTAGAGGTAAATGGACAGTACTTTTCTTTAATACCGGGTACAGTTAATGAAGAAGCTGTTGTAGCTATGGATATGCATAGGCTAGACCAAAAGATGTTAGAGGAGAAGAAAGCAGAGGCCCTAGCATCAGGCTTTACTATCAACACAGAAAAACTGTCACCAAACTTCTTAAAAGAACTTGAAAAGATAGAAGATGGAGGAAACAGAGAAGAGGCACTAGAGTTCTTTTTGATGAATACCACAATAGGTTTTTCTAACAGTTTTTGGAATACTTTTGACAATACTCAATCGTTCTCTTCTGTAATAGATAGAGCAGAGAATGACCCTAATACAGAGTTAGACACTAGACTTACTATAGCCACTTATAAAAAGTACAGTAATCAAAGAAAGGCGATATTAAAACAATATCAAGATTCTAGAAACTATACTAATACAATGGCAGAGGAGATGCCAGATAACATAAAAGAAGAGGTAATAAGATTATCCGAAGAGGTTGATAGATTGTACAATAACTTGTACAACAAGTTTAAAGAAGAGCTACCAAATAAAGAGGATGAACAACAACCTTTATCTTATGAATCAAAACCTAACCAAGCTTATTATGAAGCTCTAGAAGATGAGAGATTAACAGAAGACAAAGAAAAAGAGTATGAGTTTGTCCTAAAGCACATGACTAAGGATAACAAACAAAGAGTAGCTAATTTTTCTGAAGCTCTTAGCTTATTAAAGAGAGGTAGATTTTTAACAGAATCTCAGACATTCATGGTTGAAAATATAACTGGGTTAACCATAGATGAGATACTACCAGAAGAGCACCAAGATTTAAAACTAGATTACGCTAAAAAGAAATTAGCACCTTATTATAGAGCTTTTGCTCCACAAGGTATTGAAGAGTTTTATAATAATCTTAGAAATTCTAATGAGAGCGTTTTAGATTTAGCTAAAGAATTGAATCAAAATGATAATGTTAAATTAAGCAATAACTTCTCTTACTACGAAGTTGGTGAGGTAAAGTTTAAGAATAAGAACTACATAGAGAATTTTGAAGGTGGGCCTAAACAACCTAAACTTGCTAGATATCTAAATCAAAAATTCGTAGATACTTTTGGGCCAATACTTGACGCAAATAATAACCCAATTTTAAAAGATGGGGAAATTCAAGTAACAAAGAATGAAAAGCTATATGAAGTATATAGAGAGTATATATCCTTCCAAAAAGACACATTAAAGTCTTACAAAGAAGAAAATATGCAAAACGTATACTTGGCACCACAAGTACAGAGGACTGCTTTAGAGAAAGCAGATAAGTTTGTATCTTCTCAAGGTAAAGGTAAAGTAGTAAAAGATATCTGGAAAGAGATTTCTACATATAGAATAGATGAACAAGTCTTTGGAGAAGAAATAGGTGGAGAGTCATTGATTAAAAAATCTGGATTGAGAGTAATACCAAAATATTTCTTGAAGAAACTAGAAGATCCGTCTTTTGTATCAACAGACTTATTTTACAGCTCTATGTTAATGGCTCAGCAATCTGAATTGTATAAAGCGAGAAGAGATAAATACTCAGAGTTTTCTGCTCTACATGATAAAGTATTATTAAGAGGTTATCCAAACGGTAAAGCTGCATCTGCAACCAATACTTACAAGATGTTTAAGTCATTCTTAGATAGTAACTTATTTGGTGTAGTTGAAGCAAGACAATGGAGAGTTGATCTACCAGTTGTAGGTCAAGTAGATATGTCAAAATTAATTACATTCTTACACTCTTGGATAAAGAATACATCATTAGCATTAAACCCTATTATTCCACTTACTTCTTGGCTTACAGCAGAGTCTCAGATATTTATGGAGAGGTTAATAGGACAATATGTAGATGGCAATTCAATAAAAAAGGCTAACAGTGAACTTAGAAAAATATCTACAGCTGCCATAAAAGAAAGTTTAGAAATTAATTCTACATCAAGGTTATCTTTATTGGGAGAGTGGTATGGAGTTTTTGATCTAAGTAATAGATTTGAAAATTCTAAGTATAGTAAAGGAAAAAGATTTTTAGGAAAGTCTGGATATGTTTTACATACAACCGGTAACTTTTATCCTATCTCAAGAGTATTACTTGCTGCTTTATACGGAAACAGAATCTATAAAGGTAAAATAGTTGATTTCACTTCTTTTGCTAGATTATTAAAATTAGAGAATGCAAAAGTTACAGAAAAAGATATAAGTGCAGCCTGGGAAACAATTTCTGATAAAGCTGTATACAACTATGTTCAAACAGATACTGGTGCAGTAACTTACAACTACGATCAACTTGCCAAAGATATGGGAAGAGTTAATGATGAGCAGTTTCAAGCTGATTTTAAGAATATAGAGTTAGGAATAAATTCTAAGATTAAAAAATTAGTTGAAAGGGTAGATGGACAAATTAAATCAGAAGAAAGAACATTGCTTCAAAGAGATGTACTTGGTAGATTTACCATGACCCATAAAGGATGGATGTCAATAGCCTTATCAAACAGGCTTAAAAACAGACACATAAGCTTTGCTACTGGATCCGTAGAAGAGGGAAGTTACAGAACTCTAGCTAGGGTAATAAAAGAGTCAATTAATAAAGGGGTTTCTCAAAAAAGCTTTATGGCCTCCATAAAAAATATTAGAGAAGCTTACTCAGGAGCTCAGACAGAACTAGAAAGAACTAACTTACGAAGAACACTTATTGAATTTGCTTTTTTACAAGGAATATTCTTAGTTAGTTTAGCATTAGGTAAATGGGCAGATGATGATAAAGATGAAGGTATAGTTGGAGAATTTAAACAACTTACAGCATACTTAGCAGAAAGAACTGCCAGTGAGAACTCATCTTCTCAGTTTGGTATGGCCGGTGAGGTTTACAAAACTGTAAAAGAACCTCTAGTAGGTTTAAATAAAATAGAGAACTTTGCTAAAGTACACCATTTATTAGACTTTGATACAGTTAAGTCTGGTAGGTATAGTGGATTGACAAATAGCCAAGCTTACCTAGTTAAAAACATCCCAGGTGTTAAATCATTCTTTGATTTATACTCCGCTAAGAATCTAAAATCACAACGTGATTCATATGATTTCTATGATGAACAAGAATTCTACACAATTATAGCAGCCTATATGGATGAAGAAGACTTAAAGAATAACTAATAAAAACCCCCAAGGACCTAAAAATCCAAGGGGGTTATTTTTTGCTTAGAAATTACTAGACATAAAAAATCCCTGCTTTCACGAGAGTATCGTTACTAACAGGGATCTTTACTAAGAGTTAAACCAATATGGAATTGTAATTCTTATATTTTCGTCTCTACTTATATTATAAAATCTAAATCCAGACTTGCTTTTGCCAAAGTTGGTCTTGACCCAATTCGATGGAGGACTAAAAGCAGGGTAATTATAATAATGAAAATCATTACTAGTGGTATCATCATAGATAGCTTGATGACTATCCCCTTTAGAAAACTCGATAAAATTACCATTGTAAAGCTTATGTTCTTTACAGTACTGATCTATCTTGTCTGCTTGTATAGCATCTAGCTTAGGTTTTAGGCCAAACTTCATTTCTCCG
>Ga0209230_10000153_pt1 | contig 24679 bp, 24 predicted proteins | sample LakOntMetagenome_FD_187467 | JGI IMG/M metagenome (GOLD analysis project Ga0209230, IMG submission 187467) | Freshwater and sediment microbial communities from Lake Ontario - Sta 18 epilimnion Metagenome (SPAdes) (version 2) | ecosystem: Environmental > Aquatic > Freshwater > Lentic | place... | reverse complement strand
TCCCGGGACCCGCCGGACCCGTCGGACCCGCCGGACCCGCCGGGAACGCGAACGCGCCGAGACACGTGCCGATTCTCCGGAACGTCAACAATAATTTCGTCAAACCCGTCGTTGCCCAGCAGCAGCCAGGTCCGGTATGTGGATTGAACAAGAACGGGTTGCGAGGAGCCGCTTTCCAGAAATGTTTCGTCAAGCATCTGCAAACTCTCGTCGCTCCGTCGTTCAAACGCGGCACGAACTCGCTCGGGAACTCGGGGAAAATGAACGCTTTGTGTAAGCAGTCGACCCTGAGCCCGCATCAGATGGTCTTGTACGAGATGGCCAAACTGATGTCGGTCGTGCCCGCGGAAAAACTCGGGGGGCACCGGGGACTGCTCGCGTACCACGGCACCGGATCGGGGAAATCACTGAGCAGTCTCGCTATCATAATGGCGTTCTGGAGGTCCGGGAAGAAGATCGTATTGGTGAGCACCCGTGTGAACGCAGATCAGGCGATCGCTACATTTAAACGCGAGGCCGCCAAGTTCTTCCCGCGGGAATTCAAGCGGATCGTCGCGGAATACAAAAAATCGAAACATTCCAACCATTTGACCGACCGGGAAGCGTTCAATGCGGCTCTGGACGCCCGGGTCACGGGGATGTCTTTCAGGATGGCGCGGAATAGGATCGCGGCGAGGACCGGGGAGTTCTCGACGATCAAGGAGATTCCCTTGTACGCCGACGCCGGATCCGTTCTGGTGATTGACGAAGCGCAAGGACTCGCGCAGAAATCCAAGGCGGATCCTCTCGGCGACGCGATCCGGTTGGGGTGTGCGCTCCGGAACTTATCATCCGAGAAAATGCGGAAAATCCACGTGTTCGCGATGACGGCGACGCCCGGGAACACGATCAAGGAATGGCTGAAATTGCTGAGCATCGTGCGAAGGGCCGACCAGCCCGCGTTCGCTTCGGATTCGGGGATGGGGTCCAATAAGCAGGGCAGGGCACTCTGTGAATCGAGACCGGGCGCGCGCGACGATACGAACGCGGTCCGCGGTTTGGTGTCCAAGGCAATGCACGGCAACGCCGCAGCACTCGCGAGTCTCCAGAAATACGTGCACGCCAACTTCTTCGGACTCGTGAGTTACGTGGATATTCGCAGCGATCTCTCGCGTCACGCGTGCGTCGAAACAGTGACGCAAAAGGTGCCGCTGGATCGGTATTATTTCCTATTAATGCTCAAGATGTCTGCGGTTCTGCGACGGGAAGTGAAGACTGTCGCAGACCGCGCGCAGTTCGTGTACGATCCGCAGTTCCCGGGCGCGTTCTTCAAGAAGATGCGACTGGCCGGGAATAGTCTCCCGAAAACCGTCTGGGGAAGTTTGCCGAAAGATGTCCAGGGCACTCTGGTATCCCACCACCGGATCCTCAAAGTGCCGGGAACGCGCGGCGACGGTCGGCTGGTCTCCCCGAAATTCATCAAGGTCGCCGAGCAATTGGCGACGAAACCTGGCAAACAGTATGCGTACTCGGCTTCCGGCGGGGAGTTCCTATTAGCTGCAGGCTTGCGACAATGGTACGGGATGCACGACGTCACTCGGCTCGCTGAGACATTTAATTCCGCGCGCGTTATGGATGATGGGAAGATCGTCGGGATTCAGAAAACAGGGAAGAATTTCGTTGTATTGAACGACACGACCAAGAAGGATCACAAAAATCGATTAACAGAGATCTTCAATTCTCCAGCGAACAATGACGGCTCGTATATCCGGGTAGTCATCGCGTCCGGGCAATTGTACGAAGGCCTTGATCTCAAGGGACTCCGGTACGTCAATCTCGCGGATACCCTTCCGAGCGCGAGCCAGGAGATCCAGGCTATCGGCAGAGGCGCGCGGAACTGCTCGCATGCCGGCCTAGCACTCGCGAATCGCCGGGTGACGGTTATCCGCTGGGTTTCCTCGGCGCCTGCGGGTGATTGGGCGGGAATTGCGAGGTTAATCCCAGGAGTCAAAGGCATGAAGGGCCGGGTTGGTCCGGAGCAAATGAAGGATGAATACTCGAAACTTGGCGGATTGGCGTTTGATGACTTTGTCGCTAAGCGGACGCGAACCGATCCTGAATTCGCTCTCCTCCAGAACTTCGAGCGGGTCATCCAGTCGCAGGCGATCGATTGCCAGGTCTTGTCGCGGTACCATGGCGGGGGTGGGAGTTCGTGCGGGAAGCCGGTGATGTCCTCGAGCGTCACGATGAGCGCCGGGAAATCGTGCCCGAAATCGTCGTGATGCGTCTGACATGTGAAAACTACTTTGCTCCAGTTGATGAAGAGTAATATATTCGTACTACTCAAGAACCGCGCGTGGATCCAGAGCGTGATTGCCGCGGCGCCGTAACACTGGTGTTTTTCAAGACATTTTGAAAAACTAATATCCTGTGGATTGCATGGTGAAGAAAGGAGCGAAAGCACCTCGTGTCGGGGGTCCTAAAAAAACGATCACCAAACCCGCGCCCGGATGTGACAGAGACTCTCGGCAATTCGTGGAGATGGCCAAACAACTCGAGGAACTCGCGAAACGTGTCGTGACATTGGAAGCGCGTCAGGTCAATAATAACAAGGTGCGCGCGAGCAATGCGGTAATTATCGGGAATCTCGAGAAGCAGCTCGCGGCACGAAGGGAACTCGAGCAGAAAGTTGAGAAGCTCGCTATCAGCGTGCAGAAAGTTCCGAAGACCATGCGGGGCCGTTTTCACGCATGTGCAATGTGGAGCGGTAGTTTCGTCGCGCAGATCTTGGTAAAGCGATTCCTCCAGCAAGGATTTAGCAAATACGGGATCAACGTCGCTACGTCCCACGCCGTGTCGGCCATCATCCATCTCGCGACGTCCTATGTGCGGAAACCGGTGTATCTTGCACCTGAAAGGGGGGCAGGAGGAGGCTTCGAGTTCCCATCGATGTAGGGTCAAAATCTCGGCAACACCCCGTTCAGGAGCCATTTTGATAATGTAGAAAGATCGGCCGTGTTTTCCTTCGTGTGTGCGGGGTGACCCTTGGCGGCTTTGAGTTTACAGTATTGCAAGGTGAACATGGCCATCGCATCCCGCTTCATTTCGTGTGACATATCGTTCCCGGGACTCGGGATGTACGGTTTCGAGGCATCGATGAATGCTTGCGAGAACGGGTTCATGTCGAGGACGGCTCGGACGCCATCGCTCGATATCAGTTTATCGGCAGACTTGATCGCGGTATCCGTGCACGAAACGAAGGTCTGTCGCGATAAAATGGCACCTGTCTTAGCGGCAATGTCTAGCGCGGCGTCTGCGGTCTGTTTCGCGGCGGCATGTCTTTCCACGGACATGGGATTCGACGTGTACAACCCCCACGCGTGATTGATAGCCGATTGAGCGACCTGTGTGGGAATTTCCGAAGGGGCCACCGGCTTGCTCTGAAGAACCGCATGGACTTCTTGCCCGGCAGCAATCCCCTTTTGCACGGATTTCGGCATGTACTCCGCGACCAACTTGTAAAACATCCCTCGCGTCACCGGGTTGCCGAAAAACGTGGCGAGCGCCGAGAACACGACGTACGCGATATACTTCTTTGGCACGAAGTAGTCGCGGAGCATGTAGCCCCACTTTCGCGCGACGTCCGGGGATTTCGCTATTTCGGCGGCCTTCGCGAGTCCTCGCTGCGTTTTTGACGCCTTCAGGGGCTTCTTGGCTGGAGCTTTCTTCCGAATTGCTTTTTTCTTGGGAATTGTCTTCGGCGGCATAGTGTACCGGATGTATTTTTCAAATGCTTGGAAAACTTTGGCCCATAATACGCGAGCGAGAGGTCGACAACCGCAGTGGATTACCTCGGCACCTGGAACTCGTTCACATGTACTCTTTCAATATGGCGAAACTCGTGGGATTCGTGGTTTTCGTCGTGTTCGCGGCTTTCGCAGTGTCCGGGGCGACCGCCCAGAGCACTCCGGCGATGTGTGCGACCATATACCTCGCGGATTCCCCGAAGATAACGAGCTTTATGAAGAAGTTCGCCGAGCAAGTCTGCCTGGTCAACGGGAACTCGCCACTCGGACTCAGCTGTGACTTATGGGCCGAGGCGTGCGCCGGGACATGCGCTGGGGTACCAAAGTCTCCGTGCAAGGAAATCAATTCGTTCGGGTTGCTCGACGCCAAGTGCACCTGCGACAGCTCCGGCACGCTCCCGATGAACCCGGTGGACCCGGCTGACCCGGTAAACTCCCCGAGCCCGCCCATGTCGTCCGCGACCCGCCCCCGTCTTTTCTTCTTTTAGAGTTTTCAGAATCGGGTTCAACAGGGTCGAACGAGAATTCTGAAAAAGTGTAAGAATCAAAATCGTTTCCAGAGGACGTTCTTTGGAGTCGTGCGGACTGTGTATGATCTCGCGCGGCGTGCATCGTTCGCGCGATCCGGCGACTCTGCCACGATCCGATCGAACCTATCGTCGATTTCCCGGATGGGTCCGCGCGTGAACCCGAGTCGTTTGGCGATCTGCGCGTTCGTCTCGATGTTCCCGGGTTGTTTCCTGGGCTTCAGGGGATTCGGGGGTACTCGGGGCTCACTGGGTACCGGCGCTAGATGGAATTTCCTGGGAATAATTGGACGCGGCACGACGGGTCTCGCGGGTCTCGCGGGTCTCGCGGGTCGGATACCACGGGTTTTCATCGCACGTTTCGATACCGCGTGCACCCGCAGGAGTTTCCTGGCCATTGGGACCCGGCTGACCCGCGGCCTGGACGTATTGACGGATTCCACGGATTCCACGAATTTCACGAGTTTCGCGAGTTTCGAGGGCGGGCCCCGGGCGGCTGCGACGACCATATCCCGCAAGAACTCCGGCATCGGCGCGTTCGAGTTCGAGCGAGGCAGCGGGACATTCCTGCTTCGCGCGAGCCACTGGAGTCCTACGAGCAGCCCGGACACCGCCACGGACACCGCGAGCAACCCTGACGGCGGGCCCGACGAACCGGGGATTCCCGCGCGCGCCGACAACTCGCTCGCGTATTCTGTAGGGTTGACGCCGTGCTCCAGGAGTGCCGCGACCGTGCCGAGAACCATCGCGATCCCGGCGGCGAGTTTCAGTCGTGTGTTGTGAGCCATACAGTCCCCGGGGTTTTAATCCGAATTCAAAGCGTTGGCGATTTGGTTCAACACGGTCGTCCCGCCGCCACCCAACAACCTCCGCAAGAACGGGGCGTCTTTATGAATGATATCACGGATGCGCGCGTCGACTTCGCCCTTTGGTTTCTTCGTCAGTCCCCACCAGTGTATGAAGGCTTCTTCGACCGCGGTATACTCGGCCTTGCCCCGAGAATTGGCGGTTTCTTTGAAGTCCCGATACACCTGCAGCATCTTCACGATCAGATCGTCGTCCGGGAGCTTCGGTTCCTTGAGCATTTCGAGTACCTTGCTCTTCGCTTCTTCCGGTGTTTTGGCCAGGGGCATGACGGACGGAATGATCGCGTTAAGGCGCACTATAATAAACGTACAAAGCGCCCTCCGGAACGTGATTAATTTCTGCTCGAGCGTGTCGGCAGGGAACTGAGATATTTCCGCGAACTTCTCGTATATTTTTCCGTCCTTGAACCATTCGATCACGAACGTCATGACAAGGTCCATGAATTCTGTGTCTTTTGCGTACGCGTCGAAGAACCCCGAAACCTCGAGATTCACGGGACCCCCTTCGCCCGCCAGACCGAGAGCTTCGTGCGACGCGAACAATTCAGATTCGGGACCGAGTGCCTCCCGCCCCCTCTCGTCGACCTCATTGATTCCAGCGGTGGCGCCCAGACCTCCCACGACCGATTCGTTTTCGTTGGAGTTGTTGTTCTCGGAATTCTCGGTGACGTGTTCTTCCTCGATTTTCCGCAGCATCCTGGACCGGCCTCGAGTGGTGGACCCGTTGGACCCGTTCGAGTCACGGATCTCGCGCGGTTCAGTCTTCCCAAACATCCATCCCCAGCTCGGACCGTGTGCGCGCGGCTGCCATTCGCGTTTGTCGTCGTCCGAGAGTACCTGGATCCTCCGGATGGTCAGGCCGGGTTTCTCAGACTCCGACTCGCCCCTGCTGCCCCTGAGCCCCCGGAGTCCCCTGAGTCCACTGAGTCCCCGGAGCCCGCTGAGCCCCGTGGCGTGTGCGCGGCCCGCGAGACCTCTGAGTCCCGGGACACCCATGGAACCGCGACGGCCGGGCGCGGCGTGGATTTCCTTGCGAAGTTCCGAGATCATCGCCCAGCTCGGCAGCCAGTGCGTGTCCTTGAACGTGTGCACGAGAACGCCACGGATCTCGGCGATATCGTTCTCGTTGAAGGCAAACGCGATGGCTTCCTCAGAGTACATCTTATCGAGCCCCGTCGCCGTCTTGCCGCACGTAATCATCCCGTCGAGGATCTTTTCGTGGAGTTTTTCGCGGATATCGGGGCGCGGGACGACGACGTGATCGAAATCAAACACCGTCGCGACACCCGTTCTCCGCGAGTACCAGACCCCGCCGCCGGAACTCGAGACGTCGCAATGCAAGACCCCGAATCGCCAGCACGCGAGGTACGCGGATTCGACTGCCCTGACGACCGCGGGCGTTATCCGGTGCGTGTGGATCATATCACCGACGGTATCGGGTTTCCCGGGCGGCGCGGCGCTCACGATATAGTAGATGCCGGTCTGGTGATCGAGACCGGCAAAGTAAAACAGCGAGACCCGGTTGCACCCGTGATCGAGGGCATCGGACGTTCTCTTGTGCGCCATGGCCTCGCGGTACCGCAGCCGGAGCCAATCCACCCAATTCTGGGGACCGGGGCACACGGACGCTTTCACGAGAATCGGATGGGTCTCGGCCGGGTTCGCGCCGCTGATGCTCACGTGGTTGGTCTCATTGTGGAGGACCCGTGCGGCGACCCTCGGGGCTCCACCTCGCTCGCTCAGGAACGTCATCGCGTGATCCGATTGCGCGAGTGTCAGGATATCCGAGTGCTGGAGAAGCGATTCGACGTGCGTCTTGATTCTCGCGCGATCCGTGACGGCGTCCGATACTTCACCCGGGACGGCCCCGTTCAGCGTCATTTTATGCGTGCCGGTGTTATCGCCGAAATTCTCTGGTCTCGCGGCCAAAGCTCTGAGTTTCCTGGACACGAGTGGCGTCGGCATACAATCAGCGGGATTTAAAATCAGATGAGTCGACGCGCCGCGGCCGTCACCAGATTCGTCCGTGGATCGTACGGGATCACGATGGTGTTGGGCGTGGGCTCCGGGAAACTGCTGACGGTGCACGGACTCGGGCACGGTTGCAGGATGAGGTCGGGGCGGCGGGTGCGCAGGTACAGCATCGCCTCGTTCAGGGTCCTCCCGACCGTCTCGGGCCACGCCGCGGTCCTGCAGAACGAATCCGTCAGCGCCCCGTGTTTCTTGGCGACGCAGCACTCCGCCTGGTACCCCGCGGTCACAGTCGAGCAGCTGGCGTTCGAGGGTCGCGGCATCTTCTTCACGTTGCATGGAATGTTCACGACGCGTTTCAGGTCTTGAGAGTAGATAGTCCCGCACGGTTGCTTCTTCGGGCCGGATTGCACGAGTTTCCAGCAGTACGTGTGTGCCGTGTTGCCGGTCGGCGAGTCCTTGCACACGAGTTGCAGGGTCTTCGGGTCGTACCGCAGGAAGGCGTTGTTCTTCCTCGATCGCAGCATCACCCACCCGTCGCCGCCGCAGTACCCGGGCACCGTCGTCCAGCATGAATCCGGTTCTTGCTTGGTCTCGCCGAAGTCACACTTGCCCTCGTCGCCCAGGGTCAGGAACAGTCCCATCCACCGAACCGCGTACCCGCCCGTACCGCACTGGACCAGCTTGAACGGCGCTTGTCCTGCCGGTTTCTTCACGAGCTTGCCGTTCTTGCCCGGAATGTACCCTGGCTTATCGCGCGGCTGAAAATCGAAATCTGAGAGAATGGCCTGATCGGGCGCGTCGGTCCTGATCGTATCCTCGGCGACCGGGATCTTCCCTTCGCGCACGGGGGGTCCCGGGACTCTCGTGGTCGTCTTCGGTTTCCTGGTGACCAGGTACGCGACAATCAGGGATACCAGGCACGCCGAGACCGCGAGGAAGATCCAGTTTTTCGCAGACCCCGAAGCCGACCCCGAAGCCGAGCCGTTCCCGCCGATCCCGAACCCGCCAAAGTTCATGCCCGAGCCGCCACCCGATCCGGCGCCCGAGAAGTTGTTCATACCGGAGCTTCCGAATTGCGACATACTGTGACTGTATTACGCCGAGATATTTATATTGGGAAATCGTAGGAATGGATACCGGCGTGCTCGTGTTATCCAGTGGATCGATGAGCCTCAGCTTGGTATCGTTCGCGATGATCGTTTTCATCATCGTGACTCAGCAGAAGAAAAAGAGGTCTGGCGGATCTGGCGGTTCCGGGGGCGGCAGTGGCGGTCCAGGGAACCCGATGCCGATCCCGGCGATGAAGAAAAACTCGGGGGCTCCGTGGAATGTATTCGGGATCGTCAACCCGAGCCAGATATCGAGCGACGGCACGGCGGTCAAGATCACGTACCTGCCGAATAAAGCGGGAATGGACAGCGGGGCGGCGTTCAAGGCATCGCCCACGGGTCTCCCGGCGATGGGCGCGACTCTCGGGTACTCGGTGTTCTGGCCGGCGGGCACAAACGTGAACAAGGGTGGCAAACTCCCGGGATTATTGTTCGCCGGGTCTAAGACTGCAGCGTCCGCGACCGGTGGGAATTGGTACCCGAACGCCGGGTCTGCGCGGGTCATGTTCCGTGAAAACCAGAAAATGATCGGGTACACGTACCTCGCCGTCAAAGGAGGAGCCCTGCCGGCTTACGCCGCCCAGAACGCCGCGTACAAGGCCGTCTCGAACCCATCAAACTCGACGACGGGCCACGATATCTGGTACAAAAAGGGCGGGAACCCGTTCGGTTTCCTGTTGAACGCGTGGAACGACGTGACGCTCCAGATTAGGATGAACACGGTCGGCAAGTCGGACGGGCTGTTATCGATCACCGTCAACGACGTCACGCGGACTCTCAACGACGTCAAGTGGAGGGAAGACGCGAGCGTCCTTGTGCAATCCATCGAATTCGTGTCGTTTTACGGGGGCGGGGATACGGGGTGGGCGTGCTCGGTCGGGTCCGGGAGCTCGGGGTGCAAGTACGCGCAATTCAAAAACCTGAGGTTCTCGGCGGCGAAATAAGTCTATTTTTTGACGACGCGGATGCCCTGGGTCTTTTTTCCCGGGATCACGGGCTGTCTGTCGTCCCAATCCCGATCGAACTTTTTTTCAGAGAATTTCCATGCCATCGGGCTCCCCATCTTGAAATTCCGCGCTTTGGCCTTGTAATGGAAGACGGTATCTTGGATACTGTTGCCCGACGCGTTGTTGTTGAACACGAGGGCCCCATAATCCGCAGTCACGGCGTCCATGACCGCGTTGAATTGCTCGAAACTCGGGAACACCTGGAATATATTCTTCCATAAACGTTCTCTGTGCATATTTTCACGGAGCGAAAACACGTAGTCGATATTCGCGCGGATTCCCGGGGGCAAATCGATAATGTACTGCGAGCTGACGATCAGTGTGATGAGCGCGTGGCGTCCGTTCATGAAAAGAAACCTGATCAGTTTGTTCGACAGGAACCGTTTATCGTACATCAGGTCGTCTAAGACGATATACACCGGGTCGGCCTGACCTCTTTTTGCGAGTTTGAGTTGGCGGTCGACGAGTCGCTGGACGGCCGCCTCGTCGAACTCGGAATAAATAAACACCCCGGGTATGAAATTCCCGTAAAATCCGTTGCCTACCTCGGTCGCCGAACATACGAGCCCGTACGGGATGTGCTTTTTTTGATAGAGGATTTCTCGAATCAAAAATGATTTCCCGGAATTCCGCTTGGCCACCACGAGAATGACCGAGGCGTCCGGCATCGTTTTGAAGTCGAACTTTTTGATTTCGAGGCTCATTGCGGATCTAGCGTCTACCAGTATCCCGGTTATTAATACTCGCTTACAGACGCGGGATCGCATGCGTGTGGAAGCGATTGTCCACCAGGTACATGCTCGTATCAAACGGAACCGCGGATACGTTGAACACGTGCTCCAGCCCCCCGCCCACGAAGATCGCCACCCCGTTGCGCCCGGGTCGAATCCCATCGCCGGTGAGGATCATGGAGTCCACGATCTCGATGCACCGCTGGATGGTCGCTTCGACGTTGTGGATCCGGAAGGCCGTCACCAGTTCGCGTTCGAGCATCGCCTTGGTATGGACGAGGTTGCTGTTGGGCGGAAGAATCATCGATACCTTGTCACGCGCCGGCACCGCCTGCACCCGGGATACGGCTTCGAGCTCTTCGATGATCTCTTCGCACCGCTCCGGAGTCATGACGATTTCGACCGACATACTTTTTGTGAGGTCGCGGGGTTGGCCTGGGTATCTATGTTTGCGTGCGGTACTCGGGGTCGGTCACCATGGCTTCGAACCCGCGCATGAGGTAGACGTATCCGACGGGGTGGTGGGGATTTCCCAGGACGTCGCGCCAACGGTCCCGAATGACCCTCGCGGCCGCGCGTCGACGGAGTGCCTCGACGGATCTGGCGAGGTCGGCGGCCTGGTCGGCGCGAATCAGGTCATGCGTCGCGAGATCTGTTTTCCACGCCTGTCCGTCGATGACGCGCACCCGTAACCTGGCGTCCGGGCGCACGCCGCACAAACGCTTGAACGCCGCCTTGACGAGTGTCAGTTTAGCAAACAGGTCGGCGCTGCCAAGAAAGGGGACAGTGTAGCACCGGTGGTTCCCCGGCAACGAACGACCAATCTCGGCCTTGAGGATGGCACCGTCGGTCAAGGTGTCGGTGAGCGGGTCCCACAGAAAATAACGATGGATGGATCCAACGTCACCGTCACCGTGTCCCGATTTGCGAAAAGCTTCGATATAGATAGTCCTTCCACCGGCGCCGCGAGCGTCCACGCGAACGATGAGCCCGTGCCACCTCGTGCGAGGCCATTCCGGTTCGTCGTGAATAAAGTAGCACGCTTCCTTGAGCTCGCCGTCCAGAGCAGCATCGAAGACGGCCGCGATACGTTCATCGGCGCGAATATCGTCGTTCACGTTTTCGTAGAATGAATTCGGTGGGGGGACGACGGGATGTATGTATTGAATGTATGTCGTCGGAAGCATCTCTTCGCACCGCTCCGGAGTCACGACGATTTCGACCGGCATACTTTTTGTGAGGTCGCGGGGTTGGCCTGGGTATCTATGGCGTTCTGCGATAGCGTTCCCGGGGCGAGATTACACGGTCTGAAATCTGTCTTACACGCGTTCAAGTGCCGGACGATCATCCCGGGTTCCAGGCGGGTTTCCATGGTCGAGACGATCCGGTGCACCGGGTACGACGTGCCGCGGATCCGGACGGTCGGGTATGGGTGCCGGGGCGTCGTCCGGAACCTCGTGACCCTCCTCCCGAACGAGTCCAGGATCACGTACTCGGATCCCACGGTCCCGAATTTCCACCCCGATCCCCGGAACTCTTTCAGGCCACTCGTGTCCCCGGTATACTTGTCGCGCCCGGCCATCCTCGTACTCGTCCTGAAGACAAAATTCCTGTTCTCGAGCGGCGAAGCCCAGCGGAAGTTCTCGGGTCTCTCGTCCTCGTACGCGCCGTTGACGTGATCGATCTGGGTCTGGTCGGGCCGGCGGTTTTCGCTTCGGTGCGTGCACATCCAGATCCCGCGCGCGCTGACCATCCTTTTCCTCGTGCCGCCGGTGTAGAGTCCAAAGTACCCGTCGGCCGTTTTCCGGAGCTCTTTTTTGGTAATGGCGTTCCTGACACGCAGCGACCTCGTATGCGATTCGTACTTCTCGAAAACTGTCACGGGTTCCCCGCGAAACGCATACTTGGCAGGAAGCCACGCGTCGTCCCGCGAATCAATCCACCGCCGATGCGACCGGATCAACGCCCTGCGATCTCGCGGGGTTTCCCGGTCGTACACCCCGGAATCAGTCACCCGGATCCCGTTCGATCCCGTGATTCCAGCGTCTTCGCGCGTCCGCACGGTGACAAGCAACCGGATCGCGTTGAACACTCGCGAGTTGCCGTCGCGATCGGTCAACCGCGCAGAGGCCAGACGGACCCCGAACTTCCAGACGCGCGCCGAAGTTCCATCGAAGTCGACCTGGTACCCGAGCCCCGAGAAGTGGTATCGCGTGCCGTCGTACGTGAAGTCCCCGATATCGTAAAGTCCCTGACATCGTGGCATCGTCACACCGTCGCACCGTTACATGATCCCGTGTATTTATCGTCGCGGAATAACGCCGAATTTCGAGTAGTACCGCCTCGAGTCCCTGTTCCTGGCCCACGATACCAGCCTGCGCGTTTCCCCGCGGGCCCGGACGAGCTGCGAGATCATATCCTGCGCGACGGCCTTCCTGGCTTCCGGCGGCGCACGAGTCCTCTGGAATTCCTTCAGGAGCGCATCGATCGCATCGGTATCCGAGGAGACCCCGACAAAGACGTCCCGCAAGAGATCGAATTTCTTCGAGTCCAGCCGGTCGAGCGCCGTCCCCGAGAACGACAGGAGAGCCGGGGCGGGGGTCACGCGGGTCACGGCGGGTGTGTGGGCCGAGTTCAGAGAGGCCAGCTGGAGCGTTTGGGTGTCGACATCCCGGACCCCGCCGGAACGGATGTATGCCGCGAGCAGCGTTCCGGAGACTCCGAGGATGACCAGGGCGACCATGACCCGCCATTTCTTCGAGAGGCGTTTCGTGGACCTGAGGTTCCCCGAGGAGTTCACGGCAATGCCTCGTATCACGCGCTCGAATTCTTTGGGAGGATTACTCATTACAGTCCGCGAGTTTTTTATGTTGGATAGTGTACAGTATGAATACTGTGAAGAAAAAAAGCGTCCGCAATTCTGCAGGACGTGTGATAGATCCAATGACCGGTAAGTTTTTGCGTGATATCGAACGGTTTCAGAATCCACCCAGTCTGAAAACCGTGTACAAGATCGAATCAGTGAAATGCCGTGAGCCCCATTCATACAGACGTTAGAATATGACTTTTTCAACTTTTTCTACTTTTTCAGATTCACCATAACAGAAAACGCGCGCGGGACGCCGAGGAGACCGCGCGGGACGGGGGACGGGGTGGGGAACGGGCCGGGGGCTTCGGGGAACGGGTCGGGGGCGGCGGGGAGTAGTCGGAGTCAGAGGAGTAGTCGGCCGGGGGCGGTGGGGAGTAGTCGGAGGAGTCGTACTCGTAGTCGTCGGGAATGACGGTGTTCGTGCACGTGCAATCGAAGCTGTTGACCTTGTTGCCGTTAACAAAGGTATCGTCCGGGGTTTCGTCGCACGAGAAATCGTACTCGAGGTCGCACGTATCCTCGCACGCCGACCTGATCACGGCACACGACAGGTACGCCGCGTCGCAAGCGATTCGATCACCGATCTCTTTCGCGAGTTCCTCGTACGTGGTATCGTCGACGGCGTTCATCGGGATGATTTCAATGTGATCCCCGTCCTTCCAATCGATCAGACACGACTCGTCGACGCACACGCAGGTAGACCCGCAGTCGATGCCATGGGCCACAGCGAAGACCGCGAAGACAAACGAGAGCGCGAAGACCTTGGAAACCCGAGCCATTTGATAACTCAATGAGTGGGATATGGTCCGGGGGTCGCAGGTCGCAGGTCGCAGGTCACCAGGTCGCCCGCGTATTATGGGTCAGGCTCGTCTGAAGTGGTCCTCGGCGAACGCGTCCCAGACGAAGAGCGCCGCAGCAAACGAGACGAGGAACGTGTACGCGATTACGGGCGCGAATACGGTGACTGATCAGTTAATCGAGCCGCGACAAAAACGCTGGTGCACGGCCTTGATCATCGCGCGCACCAGGTGGACTCGGTGGGCTCGGGGGGATCTCTGGGTCATCGGGGTCGGCGAGGTCATCGGGGTCGGCGAGGTCATCGGGGTCTTACGATGACACCACGAGGATTTTAACCTGTGGACAGGGTCTTAAGGAACGTGGTCGTGGAGGGTGTAAAGGTTTATGTTTTCGTTGATGTCCATGCCCGGTCAGAAAAAAGGTCTGACTCCGTACAAGGACCTGTACATCGGACCGCCCAGGACACCGATTCGCAGGTTTTTGTATTACGGTGCCGTATACAGGTTCACCGACAACGACGACTACTCGATCGACAAGCGGCTCCGGGTGTACAAGAACGGGAAACGGATCGCCACGTCTGCGTTTACGGCGTCCCTGGTGTACAGAGGTGTGCGGACCACTTTCAACACTATCCGGCTGTACTTGGCGGTCGTGCACCCCCTCGAGCCCGACGTCGAAAGACAGAGCGGGATTCGCACGGTCGATCCGAGTCTTCGGGTCTCGGACGCCGGCCGGTACGCCTATGAGACTCCCCAGGATCGGATCGAGCTCTTCAGGGAACGGCAGGACGCCTTGGATGCCCTGGAGGTCGAATCGTGGCCCAAGGTCGAGTACAACGGGCATGTCTTCAACGGGTGCCAGACGAGCACGAAAACGGGAGCCTTCAGGAACGCAAAGACTCGGCGGGAGATCGCGGTGTCCCGCCTAGGTCGAGTGAACCTGACGAGATCGAACGGGCCCTCGGTCGTCGCATTGGCGCATCGGGCATGGATGCAGACGTGTGGGCCTTCAGCGCGTGATGACCAGACAATCGTCGACCGCGTCAACGGGAACGTCTCCGACCCAAGGCCGGCAAACTTCCGGTGGGCCTCGCCTTCCGAAAGCTCATTGTACAAATTCTGAATCGCGTTATCTCGAGTGTAATTAAAATCTAGGGAACTCTGGGATCCTAGCTCGAGGACCCTAGCTCCGGGTCGGGGTTGATGAAAACAAGATAACAAGAAACAAGTAACTACTCCGGATATTCTGATTACAACTGTGTACAGTAAAATAAAGATAGTGACACGGTTTTGAAAACGTATAGGGAATAGCAATCAGCTTATCCGAAATTAGTATTGTTTTCTTGTTTCTTGTTAAAAGAAAAAATATAATCCAATTAGGGCTACCCAGGGGGCTCAGCGAAGCGTGGTAGCCGGGGTGTTCTGGGGGTGTTTACGACGGGTCCCGTGTGGGGAATCTGGCAGGATTTAAATCTAGGGAACTCTGGATCCCTAGCTCCAGCCGGGTCTCCAGCTGGGGTCGATGGTAAATGAGAGAATAAAATATGGACAATAACTCCGGATATTCTGATTACAACTATGTACAGTGAAATAAAGATAGTGACACGGTTTTGAAAACGTATAGGGAATAGCAAACAGATTCTTCCTAATTATATATATTTCTTCTTAATTATTATAAAAGGAAAAATATAATCCAATTAGGGCTACCCATGGGGCTCAGCGAAGCGTGGCAGCCGAGGTGTTCTGGGGGTGTTTACGACGGGTCCATCCCGGGAATCTGGATTAAAATCTAGGGGAACTCTGGGATCCTAGCTCCGGGTCTCCAGCTGGGGTCGAGGATAAATGAGAGAATAAAATATGGACAATAACTCCGGATATTCTGATTACAACTATGTACAGTGAAATAAAGATAGTGACACGGTTTTGAAAACGTATAGGGAATAGCAAACAGATTCTTCCTAATTATATATATTTCTTCTTAATTATTATAAAAGGAAAAATATAATCCAATTAGGGCTACCCATGGGGCTCAGCGAAGCGTGGCAGCCGAGGTGTTCTGGGGGTGTTTACGACGGGTCCATCCCGGGAATCTGGATTAAAATCTAGGGGAACTCTGGGATCCTAGCTCCGGGTCTCCAGCTGGGGTCGAGGATAAATGAGAGAATAAAATATGGGCAATAACTCCGGATATTCTGATTACAACTATGTACAGTGAAATAAAGATAGTGACACGGTTTTGAAAACGTATAGGCAATAGCAATCAGCTTATCCCTAATTATATCTCTTTTTTATTAATTATAAAAGGAAAAATATAATCCAATTAGGGCTACCCATGGGGCTCCGTGAAGCGTGGCAGCCGAGGTGTTCTGGGGTTTCTGTGATACGTCACACAAACCAGTTAAACGGAAAGAAAGAGTGCGTCTCAGACTAAAAAGTTTTATGTTAAGGTACCACACACAGAGAGACTGGTATGATCGAGCTCTGCCACTGCACGAAGTGTGGGTACACGTACGGTCCCGCGCGCCACCTCCTCAGTCACACCAATACGCAAGCTTGCCGGGGCGCCCCGATCGAAACCGTGCACGTGGACCCCGAGAACCCGACGACCCCCACAGACCCGGTTCGCGGACGGCAGATCACGAAGACCGTGTACTATTGCTCGGCCTGCCACGTCACGAGCGGCACGTGCAAATCCCAGACCGAGATCCACGTCGGCAGCCGCAAGAAGTGCATTGCCAAGGACGCGAAACTCTCTGAAATCGACGTGACCTTCGACGTGGACCCGCTCCAGGCCATCCCAGACACAGGGTCCACAGGGTCCGCCGACGAGCGAAAGAAACCCGGCCCGGTCCCGTTTGACGCGTCGACTCTGTTCGTGGGTCGCCTGCCCGCAATGCACACCGAAGACGACCAGACGCCGTACCAAGTCCGCAAGACCCGCCTTTTCGAGAGCACGGTATACTTTGTGACGTCGGCCCTGGACGGTTCGAGGCTGCTCAGGAAGGCGCCGATGCTCGATGTCATCCTGAACAAGCTCGAGAACCACTATGATACCGGGCCGCGCGAAGTGCATATCCAGTTCGGGAGACTGTTCAAGTTCCTTTGGGGCACGTTTGCGCCGATGGAGCTCCGGTCGTTTGCGTTCAAGCCAGATGCCGTCGCGGAAATCGAGCCCAACCTCGACCAGCTGTACTGCTTCGAGGAGCCCGGTGTGTACACCGAAGGCATCGAATCACCCACGCGGTACCGGCGCATGATCCAGATCGTCTTCGAATTCATTCACGAGATCGGGTTTGCCATCGAGTACGCGCACCCGGAATACTACGACCGGTTTGGCGGGCTGCGCAGGCTCCTGACGACCTCGGAGACCGTCGAATCGCACGGGCACCTGATCGAAATCACGATGGAAGACGCGCTGACCAAATCCCCAGAGTATGTCTTGTGGAATTCGAAGAAAAAACTCAAGCGTCTGCCCGAGGTCCTCAAGGATCTGTACGGAGTCCTGAAGGGCACGATCACACAATTGAAGATGAAGCGTCTCCCGGTTAAACAGTATATCACCAAGAATTCCGATATCGAGAAGCGGGAGCCGGAGTTCCTCAAGTGGTTCGAGGAAGATTACCCGCCAAACAAGCCGAACCCGATCTCGAACATGTCTGATTTCTACAATTCGCCGGATTCGCTCGAGTCGCCCGAGTCGCCTGAGTCTCCTGAGCCCGAGCCCGAGTATTCCCCGAACCATTGACACGTGTGAACAGTGACCCTGGGATCCCCGGGGACCGCGATCGATGTAACCAGTGATTCCAGCCGGACAGACGTCAGTATCGCGTCGACCCCGAATTTCGTGAGCCGCGTGCACGATACGTCGACCGTCAGGAGCCGCGAAAATGTATCGAATTCGTCGAATATATCGTCGTCGCGAATCGAGGTGTGCGAGACGTCCAGGTGCCGCAGGTTCTCGAGACCCCGCAAATGCGACATCGATCCGGGGAAGATGCCGAGGCTGTTCTTCGAGACGTCCAGGGTCTCGAGGTTCCTGAAACCCAGGACGCAGTTCGGGACTATCATGAACCCGCACCGGGACACCCGGAACGTCAGCAGCGATGGTAGGTGTGGGAACCCCATGCGCGGCGCCCCGTTGCCCGAGAGATCCAGGGACTCCAGGCCGGATATGATGTCCGTATGACTGATGAACGGCACGGTTTCAATTAGGCAGTCCACGAGATCCAGGCGGCGGAGACACCGGTTGCCGAGTCCGCGGACCTCGACGCCGTACCGGTCGTTGGTCACGCGGAGGATCTCGAGCGAACTGTCCGGTAGAATATCAAGAACGAACCGCCCCGCCGATTCCACGATCAGTTCCCGGGCGTGCACGCGATTCGATATCGTATACGGGACCCCGGACATCGATACGATACGAACCGTATCCGCTCGAGTCAGGCAGTCCAGGATCTCCGGGATGAACTCTGGGTGCCGCCCGACGTCAACGCTGAAATCCCGGATCCAGGCGCCCCGTTTCACGAGCCATTTTCGAAGAGATCTCGCGTGGAATTCGCGGGTAAGGCACACGGATAGCCTCTCGAAACTCGAGGGAACGTCGAGCGCGTCCCGAAGTTCACGCGATAACGAAGCCATAACCGCAAGGTGTCCCGGAGTCAACTCGCGCGCGACTTCCAGAAGTATCATCTTGGTATGATCTTAAGGAACCGCGTGCGTCTAAATAGCAAGAATAATTTCTCGTGCATTCCAATGGATATCCGCATTGATTCATCTGAGCCGGGGACCAGGATCGGTGTCAACCGGGATACCCGCGGAGGCGTCGACCTCGCGATCCCGATGACGTCGGGCTCCGCGAAGTCCAGTTTGCCAGCGAAGTTCCCGAAATTCCCGATGCCCGTGAGCTCCGCGAAGACCGCCGCGCCGCCCGCCAGGCACCACCAACAGACCGCGTTCAAGGCCCCCATCGCGGAAGTCCAGCAAACGCTCCTCGATTTCGCCAATCCCAGACGGACCAAGGACCAGTCCGAGGACGAGTTCCCGGATATCCCGGAAGAAGGAAGCGAAGACGACTCGGTTTCGGAGCATCCCTCGTCCGAGTACTCTGTCGCTGATCCGCCGGACGATCACGTGGACCCCGACTCTATCCCGCCCTCTTCCGGGTTCATCACGCTCGAGGACGAGAAATCCGATCTCATATGGAAGCTGAGCCGGGTCAAGGCCAAGGGCATGCCGAGTCTCCGGACGTTCAGCATGGCCTCTGATATCCGCGAGATGCGTGCGGAGCTCGCGAGGGTGCACTCGGAAATTGACATGGAAGCATCGATCAATTTCCAGCGTTCCATTTTGATCGGTATGACGACCGGCGTTGAACTCCTGAACACGCGGTACGACCCGTTTGATCTCCAGCTCAACGGGTGGTCCGACAGCGTGCGACACGGCATCAGCTCATACGATCGCGTCTTCGAGCGTCTGCACGAAAAGTACAAGAACAAGGTCGCGGTCGCCCCGGAAATCGAACTCCTCCTGATGATCGGGAGTTCCGCGCTGATGTTCCACGTGACAGCCAGCATCACCAAGGCCATCACGGGCGGCTCCGGTGGTCCTGGCGGGATCCCCGGTCTCGGAGCCGGCGGCATCAACCCGGGCATGATGTCTGGATTGATGAGCATGTTTGCCAAGAAACCAGAGCAACCCCAGGAAGCCCAGGAAGCCCAGCAAGCTCAGCAAGCTCAGCAAGCTCAGCAAGCCCAGCAGGTCCAGCGCGATCCCGTTCTCCCGGCGCGACGCGAGATGAAGGGTCCCGGCAACATGTTTCCCGCAATGCCCATCCTCCAGCAATCGTCCGACCCCCCGCCCCCGCCGCCGATGTCTACACAGGGCAAGGGCAAGCGCGTGAGGTTCGACCGGGACCAGGACCAGGACGACCAAGGCGATGACCGGATGTCTGATCTGGTCTCCGAGGATCTCGATCTCGACAGCGTTCCCGACGACATGTCGATGATGTCGGAGATCGTGACGGTCAAAACCGGCGGGCGGGGCGGCGGGAAGAAAGCGAAGAATGCCAAGACGACCAAGAACGTGATCAAATTAATTTAAATATTGGGCTTTTGTAACGCACGTAATGTGGACAGAGTACGCGTCGATCGATGAGGTCTGGGGAACGCTCGCGCCTCAGATCCCTATTAAACCATTCGTTTCAGAAACAGGGAAACCCAAAGAAACTGTCCGTGATCTCCTGAAGCGCGAATATGACCTGAACGGCGTCGGAGCACTCGAGAAGTACCTCGACGCGCGAATGATCACAGATATCGCGAACAGCGTCCCGAAACCTCTCCAGAAATCAAAAAGCATCACGGATACCATTGCCGCGTCGCTGTCAGTTGACGATATTTCCCTTCTCGTCGTCGCTATCCTGGCCATCGTCCTCGCCTCGCACTTTTAGACGAACTTCAGCGATGCCTTGCCACCCCCCGCGAAACTCAGCCATTTATACGTGACCGCAAACACTTTTACGGTGACATCTGTACGTCGCGTTTTCATCACGGCCACGAGATCGGGCGTTGGGATGTGATCGAAATTCAGGTGCCCGGACGGCTGGTAGGCTCCAGTATCCAGCGCGAACGAGAAGACCCCGATACCCGACGCGGGATCGACGGTCCCGCCGCGCGCGTATACATGCGGCAATCTCCAGAACGCGTTGTTCCGGAGTTTTGCGAGTTCTCTGCCGTTGACTCTGACCGTGCTCTCGGATATATCCGCGGTATACGTGAAATACGGGTCGCCTGATCTGTACGTGACCCACGCGAGATACTTGACCGGCGCATTGATCTCCGATAAATCTACGCGGACAGATTCGAGCGCCACGAGCCCGCCGCCGTTCGGGTCGTTATCGACGCGATGACTCAACGATTCGCAATCTTGCACTGAATCGAACATAATCGTTTCTGGGGCACGGAGCATGCGTTCGCGTTCGGGTGCGTCTATCGTCACGTAATCGCAGAGAACCCGCGTCTCGAAAGTCGTCGGGAGGTTTCGTGTATACGACGTCAAATTCGACGATTTTTCGAGGGTGATTTTTATATTCATTTTTGCGTGGAAGAGTTGGACGATCGGCAGAAAGACTTGGCGAGGCCGATTTGATTTGCAAAAGAAGAAACGCATTGGAATTACTAATACGTGGCTCACGTTCATAGGCAGACCGGGTCCGAGTCCGATCATTGCGTCGATGTTCTTGCACGGGTTTTTCGTCAATTTATGGTGAATATCCAGCCAAAGACGCTCGTGGTCATGTATAATGAGGTCGTCGATAATGAATTTGACCCTGTTCAATATCGCGAAACCTAAATCGGGAACCCACGTGTCCAACGACGTCGTCCCGGAAACAGCTGGAACCGTGATTTCCAGAAAAATGTCCCCGAGAAGATCGCCGTGTCGCGGAATTTCGATTACCGTCTCGGATCCCAACTGCAATGTCACGGGAAACTCCCGAGTTTCCTTGCTGAAAATCGTGTTCCGGGTGATTTCTGGCGCTCTGAACATGCACGCAGCACCAGGGGGTCCGTACACGATATCGTCCTGTAGGCCTCTCGCGTGGAGTTGTATCAAGGCTCCTTGCTGCGTGGACATATCTGATGTACATCGATATATTAAAGATTATCGTAAAGCGAGACAAATTTACACGGATTCCCACAAGTATCCCATGGACAATGTGTTCGTTCCTATATACGTGCCTAAAGTCGAGGGGGAAACGCCGACGCTCGCGGCCGCTGCCGTTTGGCTCGGGAATTCCGCAACGAAAATCCGGTTGGGGTCGAGTTGCATTACGGCTTTTCTCGATGTCGTCTCGGGGTTGTCGTGCCGCGCCACCTGGTTATCGGCCGGTGTCCCGCGTTTGAGGTTATTCGGTCTGAAATCTTCCTTATCGCCGCTCACGTGCATGACCACAAATCCACACGTCTTTGGATTCTCGAACTCGTATTTCGAAATGATTTCTTCGACAAATGCTACCACGCGATGGACCTTGTACCTTTTATCTCCGACCCCGATCAATGGGTACTTGTCTCGCGAAGTCACGCTGAAATCGCCGACGCGGTATTTGTCGTTCGTGGACGATCTGACGATCACATACTCGCCGGTTCCTTCGTCAAGTCCCATATATATATCCGAATCGTCGAACCTTTTCAAGGTATTCAGGTTGCCGCCGGTGAATTTCTCGAGGGTCTTCTGTTTAGATATTGCCGTGAACTTGTATCGCGCGTTCTCCGACGGCGAAGCCCACCGGAAATTCGCCGGGTCGTTGTTTAGGTGATTGCCGTCGATGTGGTCTACGTGCGTTTGATCGGTTTCGCGAGCGTAAACTCGAAACGTGCACATGTACGCTCGATGTACGTAGATCGTCGCGAACGTGCCGTCTTTTCGACACAATTTGACTTGACCGCCGGAATCCGGTTTGCGGACCCGTTTGGTTCTCTTGTTTCGTATATCACCAGTCCACGAATTGACTTCGTATTCGAACCTCTCGTAGATATCGAAAGTATCGTCGGCGTACGCGAGAACCCGCCACTCGTTCTCGCGGCAATTGATCACGTACCGATTCAATTCCACGCGATTTGCGCGATCGGCAGGAGTCTCCCATGCGAATTTCGCGCAATCTGTGTCCGGGAGATTCCTGTCCAAAGTCCGGATCCCGCTCGCGGCTTCGATATTCGGCAAAAGAGGGGTGACGACCGCCAGGCGCAATCGGACCTTATCGATCGCCAACGGGACCCCAGCGTGACACAACTGGACATATGCGTAGTTCTTCGCGATTTCTTTGCCAGATTTCCCGAAGACGCGGTGCATATTATCGATCGAGTAGCCGGTAAAATCGAAGACTTCGCCTTGAAAAGTGAACTTCGCGATCGGTGTCCTACGAATCGCGAAGTCAATTTCCGAAGACCCAGACGCTTCTGACATTTTTAATTATACATTGGTCCCCAGGCCCCGCGAATACTCATCAGATAAATATCCTGGCAATATTACAAATATGCAAATCACAAACACCAACATCCTCGTGATTCTTCTCGGTATCCTGAGCGCCTTCTCGATTTTCGGAGCCATCGCCAATTTGCCGGGAACATACACGACTCCTGGTCCGTTCGCGCAATCGGGTGAGAGTCCCGATGATATCGCGTACGATAAATCATGGTCGAGTTACATGCAGAAATCTTTGTTGATTCAGCTGGTCGCAGGGATCTTGGTGGCGATCGCAGCCTGGCTGGCATATTCCGGGAAATCCGGGTACGTCGCCGTGACCCTCGGCGCCGTATTCGCTCTCGGCGGAATCAACGGTCTGATCGCTCCGCCGCATCCTCTCGAGGCAACTCAAGACCCGAATTACCGCGGTTAATTATCCCATGAACGGTATGACCAGGACCCTTCTTCTCTTGATACTCGCGGTTCTCGCGGCAATTCTCGCGGTGGTCCAGGTCGACAATGTGAAAACCCACTCGATGAAAATGGAGAAATACGACGTCAGCGTGATCAACTTGAAATCCGCGAAACGCAGGCTGGCAATGTTTAAGCAGTGCTACGAATTGACGGATATCTCGAAAACACACTCGTTGATCCGCATTCCCGGCATCGGTGGCAAACAAATCCCGAATATAGCCGAGCTCCTCAGTCCAAAAGCGCTCAACGAAGTCTTGACGGCCGAGCGGGTGGGGCACCGGGTCAAGCATTACCAATTGACCCGCGGAGCCATAGGATGCTATCAATCGCACGTCAAAGCCTGGACGGCCCTTTTGGAAACAGACAACTCTGCGGCCCTGATATTCGAAGATGACGCGGTGATGGTCGCGGACATCGGCGCGCGGATATCTGAGCTCCAGGTGCCGGACGATTTCGATATCCTCCTTTTGGGGTACTTCTGCAACAAATGCACAGACGACAAACGGATCGGGTTTAAAAAAGTGACGAAGTTTTACGGTTTACACGGCTATATCGTGTCCAGAAAATTCGTCGAGAAATTCATGCGGAGTCCCGAATCACGAACGATCTCCAAACAGATCGACGCACAGTTATCGGATATGGCGGCGGACGGCCGGATACGTGTGTACGCCGTGCCGGACCAGCTCGCATTCCAGAATAATCAGGAGCACGGAACCAGTATCCAAATGCCGATTAAATCGGTGAAGGGCGTGGACGTGTGGGAGTAACTGGGACTAGAAATTCATAATACATCAGCGCGCGCGAGAAGGTCGGTTTCGGTCTGAACGCCCCCGGTTTCTTTTTTTTGAGAAACCGCATGGCTTTTCGAGCCGACCACCCGAACTCGCGCATCAGGTAGGCCGCGGCGACTGTGGAGCTTCGTTGAATACCCGCGTAGCAGTGCACGAGCACCTTGCCGCCTGCCGCGAGAGCCCTGTGAATTTCCCCATACGATCCTGAGAAATGCCGGAGGATCTCGTCGTTCTCGTCGATCGCGTCGTTTACGGGCACCCGAATACCACGTACATTGTGCAGAAAAAACGGGATATCTCTCGAGCAATTGACGATCAGCGTGAACCCAGCCCTGGAATCCCTGGCGTCCGCGAGGCTGCCGACCCAAAGTCCTGGCACAATCTCGGCTCGCGGGTCGAATGCCATACTTTAGCCTCGGTTTTAATCCGCAATTAATATAATTGGCGATTGTAGACTATGGGAGGTGGCACGATCCAACTCGCATTGCAAGGCTCTCAAGATGTCTTATTAACGGGCAGTCCCAGCGTCACGTACTTCAAAAGCATCTATCGCCGGCACAGCATGTTCAGCAGCGAATCGGTCCAGCAACAATTCCAGGGCCCAGCGGATTTCGGGTACATCAGCACGTGCCCGATATCCCGCGTCGGCGATCTCGTGAACGCGATCTGGCTCGAAGTCACATTGCCGAGCCTCCGTGATTTCCGGTTCGGCGATCCCATGCCCGCGACAACTGATACGCCTGGCATTCGGTACGCGCGATGGACCTCCTCGAGCACCGCTGAAATCTCCGTGG
>Ga0209230_10000149_pt1 | contig 25469 bp, 20 predicted proteins | sample LakOntMetagenome_FD_187467 | JGI IMG/M metagenome (GOLD analysis project Ga0209230, IMG submission 187467) | Freshwater and sediment microbial communities from Lake Ontario - Sta 18 epilimnion Metagenome (SPAdes) (version 2) | ecosystem: Environmental > Aquatic > Freshwater > Lentic | place... | reverse complement strand
TGGGAATAGTCGGTTCAGGCGCAGCTGCTTAGATTCCGGCAGAACAAGGGGTGCGATTCTCAGGAACTTTCCAGCCGCTACAACTTCTGTAATCCCTAGTGATTTCGCAAATGCACGAAGCTGCGCGACCTGCAGAAGTGATTGCGCCTCTTCAGGGAGCTCGCCGAAGCGATCGACCAACTCTTCGCGAATGGATTCCACATCTTCGTTATTGCGAACGTCCGCTAAACGGCGGTAGAGATCGAGACGAAGTCTTTCACCTGGAACATAGATTTCAGAGAGGTGTGCGTTAACTGGAAGTTCGACTTTGCATTCGTGGTTCTTCTCTTCAGTTTCGATGATGCCTGTCTTGTAATCGTTAACAGCTTCGCCCACCATGCGCATGTATAGATCAAAGCCAACATCGGCGATATGACCTGACTGTTCGCCACCTAGCAAGTTTCCAGCGCCGCGAATTTCAAGGTCTTTGAGTGCAACGCGCATTCCAGAACCTAAATCTGTATTAGTCGCAATTGTCTTCAAGCGATCGAGCGCAATTTCAGTCAGCGGTTGATCTTGCGGGTAAAGGAAGTATGCGTAAGCACGTTCGCGCCCGCGACCGACTCGGCCACGTAATTGGTGAAGCTGCGATAGACCGAAGTTATCTGCACGTTCCACAATCAAAGTGTTGGCGTTTGCAATATCAAGGCCGCTTTCGACAATGGTGGTGCAGACAAGAACGTCGAAGTCGCGATTCCAGAATGCCAAGATGACATCTTCTAGTTGGCCTTCAGACATCTGGCCATGGGCGATTCGAATGCGCGCTTCTGGAACGAGTTCTTGAATCTTTGACGCTGCGCGATCAATGGATTCCACGCGGTTATGGATATAGAAGATCTGACCGTCGCGCAGCAGTTCACGGTGAATGGCAGCCTTAATCTGCGCATCTTCGGCAGGGCCTACATAGGTAAGAATGGGATGGCGCTCTTCTGGTGGCGTTGTAATCGTGGACATCTCGCGAATACCAGTAACAGCCATTTCAAGTGTGCGTGGAATAGGCGTTGCCGACATCGCTAAGACATCGACCGTCGTGCGCATCTTCTTCAGCGATTCCTTCTGTTCAACGCCAAAGCGCTGTTCTTCATCGACGATAACAAGGCCAAGATCTTTAAATTGCACATCTTGCGAAAGGATTCGGTGAGTACCAACTACAACATCAACAGCGCCAGAGGTAAGTTCGGCAAGGATCTCTTTGCTCTCTTTTGCGGTATTAAAACGTGAGAGACCTGCGACCTTGATAGGAAAACCTGCATAACGTTCGGCAAATGTCTTTGAGTGTTGTTGGACTAGCAGCGTTGTAGGAACAAGAACGGCGACTTGCTTGCCATCTTGCACCGCTTTAAATGCGGCTCGGATTGCAATCTCGGTCTTTCCATAACCCACATCGCCACAGATGATGCGATCCATTGGGTATGGACGTTCCATGTCGCGCTTTACATCTTCGATAGTTGATAACTGATCGGGAGTTTCGATATAAGAAAATGCATCTTCGAGTTCGCGCTGCCACGGAGTATCAGGTGAAAAGGCAAAGCCTGGAGCACTTGTACGCGCTGCATAAAGTCGAATGAGCTCGCCGGCAATCTGTCGAACCGCTTTACGTGCACGACCCTTTGCCTTCTGCCATTCACCGCTACCGATGCGGTGCACCGTAGGTGTTTCGCCACCAACGTATTTACTCACCTGTTCCAAAGTATCTGTGGGAACAAAGATGCGATCACTAGGTTGGCCGCGCTTAGCTGGTGCATATTCGATGACTAAATATTCGCGGGTAACTCCCCCGACAGTTCGTTGAATAAGTTCGACGTAACGTCCGATTCCGTGCTGTTCGTGAACAACAAAGTCACCTGCACGTAGTTCAAGTGGATCAATAGCTTGCTTGCGCTTTGATGGCATGCGCGCACCATCTTTACTGCTGGTTTTACTGCCCGATAAATCGCGTTCAGTGACAAAGAGAATTTCGGCGTGATCACTCTTAAACCCATAACCTAAAGAAGATTGAGTAACGTGAATTGAGCCTTTAGTAGGTTGGGCGCTTAAGTTCTGGACCATCTGCACGGGCAGATCTGCATCGCGAAAGATTCCTGCATAACGCTCAGCCATTCCGTGACCCGTGGTTGAGAAGATGACTGATTGGTGAGCCTCTAAACCAGTGCGCAGAAGTTCGCAGAGCGCTTCCACATTTCCGCGCATCGGATCGATTGCTGAGATATCAAGAAAGCGTGCATCGTCATCGAGGTCGCTACCGAATGCATTGAGTGCGCGCACGGGTAGAGCAAGGCGAGCAATCTCTTCTTGTAGCTCTTTCCAATCAAAGTAAGTGATGTTCTTTACTGGAAGCGGTGCTGATCCCCCGATGGCCGCGTTTGACCAAGAGGCTTCTAGAAACTCTTGGTTAGTTTCAATGAGGTCGGCTGTACGAGATCGAATTCGTTCATCGTCAATAAATACGACTTGAGTGCCCTTAGGCATGCGATCCAGAATTGTTTCAAAGTCATCTGTGAGCAATGGAATGAGAGATTCCATACCATCAACGATTGTTCCTTGCGCTAACTTGTCGAGAATCTCAAGAGCACTTGGGTACTGGCTCTTAATCTTCTCCGCTCGTTCGCGGATGACGTCGGTGAGTAAGAATTCACGACACGGCAAGATTGCTAACTTTCCAACAACAGCTTCGCTAGTGCGTTGATCTGCAACTTCAAAGTAGCGCATCTCTTCAATTTCATCTCCGAAGAAATCAATGCGCACTGGATGCATAGCAAGTGGCAAGAAGACATCGACGATGCCACCGCGAACTGCAAACTCTCCACGCTTTTCGACAAGGTCAGTGCGAGTAAACGCTAACTCTGTTAAATGTGTAATGAGTTCAGTAAGGCCAATCTCTTGACCAATTTCTAAAGTCCAGAGCGGGCTCTTTGCAAGAGTTGCAATGAAGCGATGGATAACCGCGCGCACTGGTGCAACAACTATTGGATTACTTGGATTTTCGGTCAGTGAATATAGAGTCGAAAGTCTGCGAGCTACAGTGTCGCTACGAGGACTCAAGCGCTCGTGCGGAAGAGTCTCCCAAGCGGGAAATTCAAAGACAGTGGGATGAAGGCTCTTGAGATATTCAGAGAGATCTTCACTGCCGCGGCTAGAGCTAGTGACAATCAGAAGTGGCTTCTCTTGTGCTGCGAGAGCGATTAAGAATGGATAGCTAGATGTTGGTGCAATGATCTTGGCTGAATCATTGAGCGCAGAAGAGACTTCAGTATCACTATGTAATACCGAGAGAATTCCTCTCATCGCGCACCCCCATTCATCCAATAAACGGCTTAAAGCCCCACTTCAAAAAGAAGGGGGGCGAACAATTACAGTCTATCGGCACCCGTCTATCTGTGATAATTCTCGGGTGACCCAGACTCGCTCAAGTGAGAGCCCACAAACCAAGAACCTCGTTGCATCTGATGATGCGACGCTGCGCAGCGATGTGCGCAGACTTGGTGACCTCCTCGGACAGTCTCTTGTTCGACAAGAAGGACAAGAACTCCTTGATCTCGTTGAAAGCGTTCGCAAGGGAGTCCGCGAAGGTGGCGGAATCGAAATTCTGGAAAAGCTGTCAGTCGATGAATCAGTTCAGCTGGTACGTGCATTTAGCACTTACTTCCACTTAGCAAATGTCGCAGAACAAGTCCACCGTTCACGCGTTCTTGCAGAAGTTCGCGCACAAGGTGGTTCTTGGATTACTCGCGCTATCGACAAGATAGAAGATGCGATTAAGAATCCTGTTTCTGGTCACGAAATTTCTCATGCTGATCTTGAAAAGTGGATTAACGATCTCGATATCCGTCCAGTCTTTACAGCGCACCCAACAGAGGCAGCGCGCCGTTCCATCTTGAGCAAGCTCGGTGAAATTGCATCGCTTCTCGATACTCCAAAGACTGTGACACAAGAAGAACGTCTGGCAGAGACTGTTGATCTTCTGTGGCAGACCGATGAACTTCGCCTTGATCGTCCTGAACCGCTCGATGAAGCGATGAACGCTCTCTATTACCTCGATGACCTTGCAACAAATACAGTTCCAGAAGTTCTCAATGACTTTGCTCGCGAACTCAAGCGCCTTGATATTGATTTACCTGTTACTGCTCGCCCACTGACATTCGGTACCTGGATCGGCGGAGACCGCGACGGTAATCCAAATATCACTCCTCAAATCACGGAAGAAGCAGTTGTTCTTCAAGCGGGCCATGCCATTCGTACAACAATCGCAGCAATGAACCGCCTGCGCCAGATGCTTTCGGTCTCTACACGTATTGCAGGTGCAACCCCTGAACTCAGCGCATCTGTTGAAGAAGACCTCAAAAACATCCCTGAATTCGAAGAGCGCTTCTTGCGTCTTAATGTGCAAGAGCCATACCGACTTAAGGCAACTGCCATCGTGCATCGCCTGGCATTTACCCGTAATCGCCATAGCGTCAATGGGCCACATGTTCCAGGACGCGATTACAAGAACACAGCTGAACTCCTTGCAGACCTTACTTTGATGCGCGATTCACTCTTTGCTCATCGTGGTGAACTCCTTGCAACTGGCTTGCTCGAGCGCACAATCCGCACCGTTGCTGCCTTTGGTCTGACCCATGCAACTCTTGATATTCGCGAACATTCAGATGCTCACCACAACGCAATCAAGCAGATGATCTCTGGCGACTACATCGATCTATCTCATGAAGATAAATTCCCAGTACTTATTAAGCAACTCGCTTCATCTGAAAAGCTCGATGCCTCAAAGCTTGATGCAGCTGGCGCAAAGACACTAGGAACTTTCATTGCAATCGATGATTTGATTGAACGCTTCGGGCCTGAAGTTATCGAGACATACATCGTCTCTATGACAAAGGGTGCTGACGATCTGATTGCAGCAACTGTTCTTGGTAAGCAAGCAGGTCTTGTCGATATCGATAAGAAGGTTGCCAAAATTGGCTTTGCCCCACTTCTTGAAACTGTTGCCGAACTTCGCGCTGCAGGAGAAATTCTTGAGAAGCTTCTTGCTGATCCTACTTATCGCAAGCTCGTCGAACTTCGCGATAACGTACAAGAGGTAATGCTTGGGTATTCAGATTCCAATAAGGATGCAGGAATCGCGACTTCACAGTGGGAAATCCACCGCGCACAGCGCAAGCTTCGCGACGTTGCCATCAAATATGGCGTTAAACTTCGTTTATTCCACGGTCGCGGTGGTTCTGTCGGTCGCGGTGGCGGACCTACCTATGAAGCACTAGTTGCTCTGCCATGGGGTTCTGTCGACGGCCAGATCAAGATGACTGAACAAGGTGAAGTTATCTCCGATAAATATGCCCTTCCTGCCCTTGCTCGCGAGAACGTTGAACTCACATTGGCCGCTTCTCTTGAAGCAACGGTCCTTAACCGCGGGCCACGTCAAAGCCCAGAAGATTTAGCTAAGTGGAATGAGTGCATGAACCTTGTCAGCGACAACTCATTTACTCGTTATCGTTCTTTAATCGACCATCCTGATCTACCTGCATATTTCTATGCATCAACTCCGGTAGAACAACTAGGAAATCTCTTCCTCGGTTCTCGTCCATCACGACGTCCTGATGCAGCTGGCGGTCTTGATTCACTCCGTGCGATTCCGTGGGTATTTGGTTGGACTCAATCACGTCAGATTGTTCCTGGCTGGTTTGGTGTGGGTTCTGGGCTTAAAGCAGCTCGTGAAGCAGGAAAGACAGATGTGCTTCAGAAGATGCTCGCAGAGTGGCACTTCTTCTCAACCTTTATTAGCAATGTCGAGATGACACTTGCAAAGACAGATTTAACAACTGCTCAGCGTTATGTCGACACCTTGGTGCCGGCTGAGCTTCGCCACTTCCTGGACACAATTAAGGAAGAGTTTGAATTAACAGTTGCTGAAATTCTTGCGCTAACCGGAAAGAGTTCACTTCTTGGTGATCAAGCAGTGTTGGCTCGTACATTGCAGGTTCGCGATACCTACCTTGCTCCATTGCAGTTATTGCAGGTAAATCTCTTGCACCGTGTGCGCACAGAAGGTGAAGCAGATCCAACGCTTATCCGCGCCTTGCTCTTAACAATTAACGGTGTGGCTGCGGGACTACGTAACACTGGCTGACATCAGTCTTCATTGGGTTCTGATTCAGAATTACAAAATCAGCATCTGCACCAACTGCAATTACTCCCTTATTCCAGAAGTTTGAATAGGCGGCATCTTCTGTGTAATGAACCAACGAATCTTCTATTGAAATAGCTTCCTGTGGGCTCCAAGCTTTATCGCTTCCTGGCGCTGTTCTATGCGTAGGAACAGCAAGTGCTTCCAGCGGAACATGGCTTGTTACCGGCCAATCGCTTCCGTACGCGATGCGAGCTCCGCTCTTCTGTAGTGAATTCAATTGATACTGCTGATTATTGCGATCTGCCCCGATGCGTGGCTCGATTAATTGTGCATTCATTGAATCGAGATAGGTCCAGAGCGGTTGGATATTTGCAATTACGCCAAGCTTTGCAAAACGTGGCAGATCATCAGGATGAATTAACTGCGCGTGCGCAATGACAGGTCTGCGATCCCATCGCGGATTGACTCTTTGCATCGCCTCGATCGCATCAAGTGCTTGTCTAATTGCTGCATCGCCGATGGCATGGGCATGAATTTGAAAGCCTGCTGCATCAAAGTGAACCATTGCATCCAGTAGTTCATCATCGTTCCAGATCATTAATCCACGTGATTGTGGATCATCGAGATAAGGATCAAGAAGTGCGGCAGTGCCCGCTGATAACGCACCATCACAGATGAACTTCACCGTCTTTGCATGAAGTTTGGAATCTTCACCGAGTGACTCAATCTCTTTGCGGAAGTGCAGGAAATCTGTACTACGTGAACGCCAGGATTCAGGTTGGGCCAGGAAGAAGAGGTTTGTGTCGATTGTTAAAGCACCGCTACGAGATGCGGCGATATATGCCTCAGGCATACCTGGTTCAACCCAAGCATCTGTAGTACTTGTGACACCTGCTGCTCGGTATTGTTCACAAGCCCAGGCGATTGCTGCGACGTCATCTTCGATAGTTCGCACTGGTGTGTTGGAAAGGATTAAATCAATCGCAGAAGGTTCGCGCAGTGTTCCTTTTGGTGATCCATCTGAATACCGTGCAATAGATCCACCTTCGGGATCTTGTGTAGCGTCAGTAATGCCTGAAAGTTCGAGCGCCTTGGAATTTACCCAGACCGTGTGATGGTCCACGGCATGTAAAACAACAGGAATATTGCTAACAGCTTTATCTAGCCAGGATGCTTCAAAATCTCCACCCGCAACAACGGATGCTTCGTATGCGCCGCCAATGATCCAACTCTTATCGGGATTCGCTGCGGCATAGCTTGCGACTTCAGCGACCATCTCATCAACGGTTTGCAGGCCATTAAGCAATGGCCCTTGGCTTTCGCGTCCAGCAAAGAGCGGATGTGCATGTGCATCGATAAATCCGGGAGCGAGAAACTTTCCTTCGAGATCAATTTTCTCGTCGTACTGTGCAGATAAAGCATCGCTACCAAGAGCGATAACTTTGTGGTTTTCAACGAGAACAGCTTCGGTATAACGCCCTCGTGAGCACCAAATCTCACCGTTGGCGTAGAGAGTCTTCATGCGGCCTGATTAAGAGTTGAACTTTGATTGCGTGAGATCAAGCCCTTTATCAATCAGGAACTCAACGCAATCTGCTCCGCGATCAATAAATTCATCGATGGACTTCTTCTCTTCTTTACTAAATTGCTTGAGAACGAAATCGCCAGGATCTTGTTGCCCCATCGGACGACCAATACCTAGACGCACGCGGAAGTAATCAGATGTTCCAAAGGAAGAAGTAAGTGATTTCAAACCATTATGGCCATTATCGCCACCAGCAACTTTGGTGCGAATAGCTGCGTATGGAATATCGAGTTCATCGTGCAGAACAATAATTTTTGTTGGCTCAACAGAGTAGAAAGAGGCGAGTGCCTTAATAGGCCCACCTGATTCATTCATATAGCTCTTGGATTTAGCGAGAATTACTGAATGCGCATCGACCCCAACGCCCAATTTGTAAGCGGCGATATCGGTGCGAGATTTATGTGTAGAAAGTTTTACATAGTGGCGTTTAGCTAGATGATCAATGACCATCTGACCCACATTGTGACGGGTGGCAGCGTATTCATCCCCGGGATTACCGAGACCCACTACCAACCACGTCATAACGCGAAATCGTACGGGTTATTAGTCCTTCTTCTCTGCATCTGCAGCAGGTGCCGCAGCTGCATCAGCAGCAGGAGCTGCAACAGCAACTTCTTCAACAGCTGTTGAGCGCTCTGAAAGGTGAACGATGATTGTGTTCGCTGGGCTAACAAGAGTTGTGCCAGCAGGAAGTACAACATCTGAAGCATGCTTTGAAGTTCCAGCAGCCATTCCTTCGATGTTAAGAACGAGGAACTTAGGAATTGCTGTTGCCTCTGCCTCAACTTCGATTGAGTTGTGCTGTGTCTCAAGGATGCCGTCTGGATCGTGCTTTCCTTCAGTGTGGATTGGAACTGAAACAGTTACCTTTTCTCCACGACGAACAAGAACGAGGTCGATGTGCTCGAGGATCTGCTTGAGTGGGTGGCGAACTACAGACTTTGGAAGTGTGAGCTCAGCCTTTCCATCGATATCGATGTTAAGAAGAACGTTTGACTCTTTAAGAGCTACGCCGAGTTCGCGTGCTGGAAGAGTGATGTGAAGTGGCTTTTCGCCGTGTCCGTAGATAACAGCTGGAACGAGACCTGCAACGCGTGCGCGACGTGAAGCACCCTTACCGAATTCGGTACGTGTTGTTCCCTTGATTGATACTTCTGCCATTTTAAAACTCCCTCGTTGCTGTTATCGGACTTCTTTATGTTACGAAGTTCCAGCAGGAGTTAATACCTACGCCGTCGATCACGGATAAATTTCACCCTCGCCGGAACGAGGTGAAGATTAGCGTGACTTAGCTGTGGCCGTCAAAAAGGCTAGTTACTGAGCCATCTTCGAAGACTTCGCGGATGGCGCGAGCCAGAAGTGGGGCAATTGAGAGCACAGTGAGCCTGTCGAACTTCTGGTCCTCGGACAGTGGAAGTGAGTCTGTGACCACTACTTCTACAGCGCGGCAGTCGCGTAGGCGATCTACTGCGGGGCCCGAGAAGACTGCATGTGTTGCAGCGATGATGACATCTTTTGCGCCACCTTCGAAGAGAGCATCGACAGCCTTGGTGATTGTTCCTGCAGTATCGATCATGTCATCGATAACGACGCATGTGCGGCCTTCGACATCGCCGACAACTTTTCCAACAACTGCTTCATTTGGAATAAGTGGGTCGCGAGTCTTATGAATAAATGCGATTGGGCAACCACCGAGAAGTTCTGACCAACGTTCTGCAACGCGAACGCGACCTGAGTCAGGTGAAACGATGGTGAGCTTCGAGCGATCGACCTTGCTGCCAACGTAATTGGCAAGCATTGGAAGTGCGAATAAGTGATCGACGGGACCGTCGAAGAATCCTTGAATCTGTGAAGTGTGAAGATCGACAACCATGAGGCGATCAGCGCCTGCTGCCTTGAAGAGATCTGCCATGAGGCGCGCGGTGATTGGTTCGCGACCGCGGCTCTTCTTGTCTTGACGAGCATATGCATAGAACGGTGCAACAACAGTGATGCGCTTTGCAGATGCGCGCTTGAGTGCATCGATCATGATGAGTTGTTCCATGATCTGCTTATTAATTGGCGCAGCATGTGACTGAATTACGAATGCATCGCAACCGCGAACTGATTCTTCAAAGCGAACAAAGATTTCGCCATTGGCAAAGTCGTATGCAGATGTTGGGGTGAGTGGAATACCTAGTTCGGTGGCAACTTGCTCTGATAACTCTGGAAATCCGCGGCCTGAAAAAAGACGAAGTTTTTTCTCTGAGGATAAACGGATCTCGCTCAAGGAAGTTAGCCCTTCTGCTCATCGGTGCTGTGGCGCGATGCCGCCTCAGCAGATTTAGTGCCGGGACGCTTACGCAGAACCCAACCTATTACATTTCGCTGCTTTGCCCTACCGACACCAATTGCGCCAGGAGGAACATCTTCAGTAATCACAGATCCAGCAGCTGTGTAAGCGCCATCGCCGATTGTGACTGGGGCTACCAACATTGAATCGCTTCCGATTCGGACGTGATCGCCAACGACTGTGTAATGCTTTTCAACGCCGTCGTAATTAACAAAGATAGTTGCAGCGCCGATATTGCTACCTTCGCCGATAACCGCGTCTCCTACATATGAAAGATGTGGAACCTTTGAACCTTCGCCCAAAGTCGCATTCTTCATTTCGACATATGCGCCGACCTTTGAGTTTGGTAGCAACTTAGTTCCAGGGCGTAAGAATGTATATGGACCAACGTTTGCGCCATCGCCAATGATTGCTTCAGTTGCGCGAGATTCAATAACGCGAGCACCTGTTCCTACAGTGCAATCAACAAGAGTTGAACGTGGGCCAATAACCGCGCCGGTAGCTACTGTGGTTGTGCCGCTAATTGCAGTTCCTGGCATCAAGACAACATCATTTGCAACCGTAGCTGTTGCATCAACCCAAGTGCTTAATGGGTCAACGATTGTCACGCCAGCGCGCATCAAATCTTCATTGATGCGATCGCGCAAAAGAGCTGCTGATTCTGCAAGCTGAACGCGGTCATTGACGCCGAGAATTTCAATGAAGTCATCGATAAGAACTGCAGCGATTTTTCCGCCTTCGTTGCGAAGGATTTCGATTACGTCGGTGAGATAGAGCTCGCCCTGTGAATTATCGTTCTTAAGCTTTCCGATTGCTCCTGCAAGTTTGATTGCATCAAATGCATAGACGCCTGAGTTAACTTCGAGAATATCGCGCTGTACTTCATCGGCATCGCGTTCTTCAACGATACGCAAGAGTGAATCATCATCGCCACGAATAATGCGGCCGTACCCAGTTGGATCGGGATGTTCTGCTGTCAGCACTGATGCAGTGAATCCACCTGCATGGTGTTGCTCAAGAAGTTGAGCAAGAGAAGTTCCGGTAAGCATCGGAGTATCGCCGGCAAGAACCAAGATTGTTCCGGTCGCTTTCAATCCATCTAGTGCCAACTGAGTTGCATGGCCTGTACCGCCGCGCTTTTCTTGGAAGACTGTTGTGACATGTGGAGCAACTTCTGAAAGGTGAGCTTCTACTTGTTCGCGACCTGCGCCCACAACAACGCGCACATGCTTTGGTGCGAGCGCATCGACAGCATGGAGAACGTGGCCGACAAGGGAACGACCTGAGATTGGATGGAGAACCTTGGGGGTACTCGACTTCATACGAGTGCCTTCTCCAGCAGCGAGAATCACTACTGTTTCGAGGCTCATGTGTGCAGTCTACTTGCTAAGGCTGAGATTGAAACGGTGGCTCCGCCACCAGGTATCGATCCTGGACCCTGGGCTTCAAAGGCCCATGTGCTAGCCACTACACAATGGCGGAACCTATATTCTCCCTTATCTTCGGTAGTGCTCGCGACCACTAAACTCATTTCTTATGCAGAGCAATTCGAATCCTCTTGAGCGGGATGAAGTAGACCGCCTCATAGCGGCCTGGAAGCGCGAGCGGCCAGATCTCGACCTCTCCCCCTTAGCTGTCCTTAGCCGCATTACTCGTATCGCCCGCCACCTCGATATCGCTCGTCGCGATGCATTCGGTGATCTTGAAAATTGGGGCTTCGATGTTTTGGCTGCTCTGCGTCGTGCCGGCGGACCACATCAACTTTCACCTGGTCAATTAATGCAAGAGACGATGGTGACAAGTGGAACGATGACAAATCGCCTTGATCGCCTTGAAGAACTTCAGCTGATTACTCGCGAACAAGATCCTGATGATGGTCGCGGTTCATTAGTGACCCTGACAAAATCTGGAATGCGCGCAGTTGATTCAGCACTTGAAGATCTTTTGGAAAATGAACGCGAACTGCTTGGAACTCTATCTGCAGGCGACCGTGAAACTTTGGCAGAGTTATTAAGCAAACTTGTTACAGAGTTTGACGAGAATTAATTAAATAACTTTTGCGCCGTGCACTGGTCCATGCGCACGAGCAACGCTTCCGACTACACCGCTTGCTGTAAGTGCCACAGCCAAATCAAGTCCTGAATCTTCGTCGGCAACAAGGAACGCAACTGTTGGACCAGAGCCGGAAACAATTGCACCAAGTGCACCGTAATCACGACCAACTTCTAGAACAAGGCTCAGTGCTGGGCGCAATGAGCATGCTGCGTTCTGTAAATCGTTGGTAAGTGCGCGACCCACTGCATCGGCATCAGCTGCAAGCAGTGATTGCATCAATTGATCTGAAACTTGAGGCGGTGCGATATCGAGTTCAGCACGCATGCGATCGCATTCGGTATAGACAGCAGGTGTTGATAAACCAACGCTGGAAAGTGCCAATACCCAGTGATAGGTACCGCGAGATAGCGCTCCAGTGAGTTGATCACCGTGGCCCTGACCAATTGCTGTGCCACCAGAGATCATGAAAGGAACATCGCTGCCAAGTTGTGAACCAAGTGCGTGCAACTCTTCTCGTGACATCTCGAGCTGAAAGAGGGCATCCATCGCAACTAAAGTGCCTGCAGCATCGGCGCTTCCGCCAGCCATGCCACCTGCAACCGGAATCGACTTCTTAATTTCAATATGAACATCGACATCGAAATCAAACTTCTGACCAACTAACTGTGCAGCTTTTACAGCAAGATTTGAGTGATCTTCAGGAACGCCGTGTGTGTGCTCGCCGGTGACAGAGATGGTAACGCCACTTCCAGGGTTTGATTTGGTAACGGTGACATCATCAAAGATAGAAATTGCTTGAAAGACAGAGACAAGGTTGTGATACCCATCGGCCTCACGAGGTCCGACAGATAGCTGCAAATTAACTTTTGCAGGTACTCGTACCGTCACTGAATTCTTAGCCACGTTAAGACTCTACCTGTTGAGATGCAATCGCGCAGAAGCCATGAATATCGAGCGCTTCTCCGCGAAGAGTTGGGTCAATTCCTGCAGCACTTAATACCGCTTCGGCTGCAGCAGATCCGCCATACATTGAAGAGAGTGCAGAACGAAGCATCTTGCGACGCTGTGCGAAAGCTAAATCAATAACTGCAAATACCTTTTTGCGAAGTTCTTCATCGCCTGGAGTTTCGCGGCGTTTAAAGCCAACTAACTTTGAATCCACATTGGGTTGTGGCCAGAAGATGCTGCGCGAAACAGAACCTGCACCTGTGACATCAGCCCACCATGCAGCTTTAACACTGGGGATTCCATACTCTTTTGAATTCGGCTTGGCCGCTAATCGATCTGCAACTTCGGCCTGCACCATGACTACTCCACTGCGCAGTGAAGGCAAGATTTCCAGCAGGTGCAGAAAGACAGGAACAGAGACGTTATATGGCAAGTTTGCAATCAAGACAGTTGGATCAATCGGCAAGCTCTTCAGTGTCAGCGCATCCTGATTAATGACAGTCAAGATATCTGCACGCTCTGAATGTTTTGCAGCAGTGATCGGTAATTGATTCGCCAAGCGAGAATCGATCTCAACAGCAACGACTGCTTGCGCTTCTTCCAACATTGCCAATGTCAGTGACCCAAGACCGGGTCCGATTTCGAGTGCGATATCAGTTGGGGTTAAACCTGCTGTGCGCACAATCTTGCGGCAGACATTTCCGTCGTGAACAAAGTTCTGTCCAAGGGACTTTGAGGGTTTGAGATCGAGAGCTTCAGCAAGCTCGCGAATTTCAGCGGCGCCGAGCAGGCTCATGCGAAGGATCCGAAGATACGTTCAGCGTTTACAGATAGTGCGGTGGCTAGTTCTGCCACATCTTCATCGCGTTCTGCGGCCATTGCTCGCACAATGTTGGCAATCTGCGCAGGTGTATTGAGAGCTCCGCGGTGAGGAGATGGAGCTAAGAACGGTGAATCTGTTTCGACCAGTAACTGGTCGTGCGGAACAAGTTTGACCGCATCACGCAGAGCTGGCGCATTCTTAAATGTCATGGTGCCAGCGAAAGAGAGGATGTAACCACGCTCGATACAAGTCTTCGCCATCTCAACATCGCCTGAGAAGCAGTGGAAGACAGTCTTTTCTGGAGCTCCTACTTCGAGCAAAATGGAAAGCACATCCTCATGTGAATCGCGGTCGTGGATAACAAGTGCTTTATTGGTGCGCTTTGCTAAATCAATATGCCACTTAAAGGATTCTTGTTGGCGCTTCTGAAGCGCAGGTTCGGTGCGGAAGTAATCAAGACCAGTTTCACCGATTGCACGAACACGTGAATCCTGCGCAAGTTTTTCAATGATTGCCCAATCAGCTTCAAGATCTGGAACAACCGGTGCTTCATTGGGGTGCAGTGCAACAGCTGCTAGTACGCGGCCTGGAAACGCGTTCGCCATATCGACGCACCACTGCGATTGTTCTGCTGAATATCCAACCTGCACGATGCGATCAACATTTACTGACTTGGCATCATCAAGAACTTGGCGCACCGCATCCGAATCAGGAGCTTCATTGGTAACGATTTCAATATGCGCATGCGCATCAACTGTTGGGACAGGAAGCGGTTCAGGAAGTGGAGCAGGTTGACGATCTATATCGCGGTTGTGGCGATCGGCCATTAGAGATTTACTCTTTAACTTCTAACCGTGGGAATAAGACCGGAGTCTTTGTGACAGTTGCACCTTGTGGCAACTGACCCCAGGTCGCAACCTTAGAAATTTCTTGTTTTCCGATTTCGCCAAGTGCCTCTTTTGCACCCAGTGATTCCCACAAAATTTCTGTAGTTGCAGGCATAACTGGGTGGAGCAAGACGGCAAGAGCGCGAAGTGCCTCAGCGGTGTTATATAAAACTTCTTCAAGGACAGCCTGGTTTGCAGGATCCTTCGCAAGAATCCAAGGCTCTTTGATTGTCACAAAGCCATTGACCTGCTTGCAGTAATCCATCGCTGCGTTGATTCCACCTTGGAAATCGAGAGCGACCATTGCTGCATCTGCCTTATCGACAGTTATCTGAAGTGCCTCAGCAAGAGCTGCATCCTTAGCAACTGCAGGGACTTTTCCGCCACAGTACTTTTCGATCATTGCAGCAAGACGTGAAGCCAAGTTGCCAAAGTCATTTGCGAGTTCAGATGTGTATCGAGCGCTCATATCTTCCCAAGAGAAAGATCCATCGCTACCGAATGGAATTGCGCGCAAGAAGTAATAGCGGAATGCATCGACACCAAAGTGGTCGGTGATATCTGATGGAGCAATACCGGTGAGCTTGGACTTTGACATCTTCTCGCCACCGACGAGCAACCAACCGTGCGCAAATACCTTCTTAGGAATTTCGATTCCGGCAGCCATAAGCATCGCTGGCCAGATCACTGCGTGGAAGCGCAAGATATCTTTTCCGACGAGGTGAACATCTGCAGGCCAGGTCGCTGCAAACTTCTTGCCACCTTCTGAATCTGGGGCATCGGTAAGTCCTACTGCAGTTGCATAGTTGAGCAAAGCATCGAACCAGACATAGACAACTTGATCAGTATCCCAAGGAACAGGAATACCCCAGTCGAATGTTGAACGTGAAATTGAGAGATCTGAAACGCCGCCCTCGAGGAATGAAACGACTTCATTGCGCGCACTTTCTGGTTGGCACGCTTCAGGATTGTTTTTGTAGTGATCAAGAAGTGGTTGCGCGAAGTCAGAGAGCTTGAAGAACCAGTTATTTTCATTGACGAGTTCGATTGGCTTGCTGTGAATTGGGCAGAGCTTTTCACCATCGGCATCAATGAGATCGCCAGGTAACTTAAATTCTTCGCAGCCAACGCAGTAAGGACCTTCGTACTTCCCTGCATAGATGTGGCCGGAATCTTTGAGTGATTGCAAAAACTTCTGAACGCGCTCTGTGTGGCGTGGTTCGGTGGTGCGGATAAAGTCATCGTTAGCGATATTGAGCGCTTCCCAATTGGGTTTCCACGCATCGGCAACTAACTTATCGACCCACGCTTGCGGTGCAACGCTGTTCTGCTCTGCAGTGCGCATGACTTTCTGACCGTGTTCATCTGTTCCGGTAAGGAACCAGACTGACTCACCGCGCTGGCGATGCCAACGAGTCAGGACATCGCCGGCAACAGTTGTATATGCATGGCCAATATGCGGTGCATCATTTACATAGTAAATAGGCGTAGTCAGGTAGAAAGACTTCATCTGCTCATCTTATTCGCATCGACTACGGCTGCATAAACGATCTTCTTAGGTAGGTCGAATTCATCGGCAACGGTAGCGATCGCGCCTTTTCGGTCCATTCCAGCGGCCTCATATTCGCGGACTCGAGCAACTGCATCATCGGCGGTCTTGCTCTGCGAGCCAGCCTCAACTCCAGCGATGACCAATGTGATTTCACCAAGTACTTCTTTACCAGCAGCCCAGGTAATGAGTTCAGCCAAAGTACCTCGGATTGTTTCTTCGTAGGTCTTTGTCATCTCGCGACAGATTGCACCTTTGCGAGAGTCTCCAAGGATTGCCGCAGCATCGACAAGTGATTCATGGAGTCGATGAGGCGCTTCAAAAATCACCATCGTGCGCTCTTCAAAGCGGAGTGACTCGTAGAAAGTATTGCGCGCACCCTGTGCACGAGGTGCGAAACCTTCAAAGGTAAAGCGATCTGTAGGAAGACCAGAAAGGGCAATCGCCATGGTTGGAGCACTTGGTCCAGGAATAACAACTGTAGGAAGATTTTCAGCAATTGCATCTCGCATCAAACGGAAACCAGGATCGCTGATTGTTGGCATTCCTGCATCTGTCACAACAAGTACTTCTTTGCCTTCGCGCAGGAGTTGAAGAATTTCTTGGGTGCGATCTGTTTCATTACCTTCAAAGAAAGAGATGATTCGGGCCGTAAATGTGACGCCCAAATCTGAGGCTAAGCGATGGAATCGACGTGAATCTTCTGCAGCAATTACTTGAGCAGATTCGATAGCGTTCTTGAGGCGCGCGCTTGCATCGAGCGGATTTCCAAGTGGAGTCGCTGCAAGAACTAGGGCCATATGCGAATCCTCCCATATTCTGTACTTATGGTTGCAGCTATTGCTCCGATACTCATCGCACTTCTCTCTTTCATTCTCCGCATCGTTGATCTGGGACGAGTAAAGGGATTTATCTTCGATGAGGTCTATTACGTCGATGGTGCACGCGATTTACTGGCATACGGCGTTGAAGTCTCTGGAGATAAAGCTGAATTCATTGTGCATCCACCTGTTGGTAAATGGTTGATTGCACTTGGAATCAAAGTATTTGGCGACAATAGCTTTGGTTGGAGATTTACCAGCGCTCTCGTGGGTTCATTGATGATTTTGTTGATTGCACTTATCGCTCACCGCCTCTTTAGAAAGAGTGTCCTCACAGCTCTTGCTGCAGGCTTAATGGCAATCGATGGTCTTGCTTTGGTCCATTCCAGAACTGCGCTACTTGATAACTTCCTTGCCTTCTTTATTCTCGTTGCAACATATTTCTTCCTCACCAAACGCTATTGGTGGACCGGAATAGCACTGGGCTTGGCACTTGGAACAAAGTGGAGCGCGCTCTATTTCATCGCAATCTTTGGAGCAATCGGACTATATCGAGCATTTACTCACCACTCAGGTCGTGACTTGATCAAGCCAACACTCGCGCGCATCGGACAATTTGGGATTACTCCACTTGTCATTTACATATCTTCTTGGGCTGGATGGTTTGCAAGTAACCGCGGTTGGGATCGTAACTACTCATCAAATGTATTTTCTTCCTTTATTTACTACCACCAACAAATGTTGGGGTTCCATACAGGCTTAACGGATAAACACACCTATCAAGCAAGCCCCTGGAGCTGGCTTGTCATGGGTCGACCAACATCTTTCTATTACGAAACTCCGCAAGGATGTGGAAGTGAAAGTTGTTCTCAAGAAATTCTCGCACTGGGCACACCCTTCTTATGGTGGCTAGGTGCAATCGCAATCTTTGTTGTATTTGGAATGTGGATCCGCGCAATTGTTCTTAAAGAGATGGAGCCGGCACTTACATTAATTGTTGCTGGCATAGCTGCCGGATATCTGCCGTGGTTCTTCTATCAACAACGCACAGTCTTTACTTTCTATGCAATTGTCTTTGAACCGTTCTTGATTCTTGCTCTTCTTTATTGTGCGCGCTGGATACTTTCTCATTATGCGCGCGCGGGAGAAGTAATCATCGCTGCACTATTTATCGTGCTCTTCTTTAACTTTCTCTACTTTTTGCCAGTCTATTTAGGCGATGTCATCACATACGAGGCATGGCGCTCTCGCATGTGGTTCCCGAGCTGGATTTAAAGGTTTAGTTACTGATTCGCTGCGCGAACATCGCGCAGACGCTGCACAGCTTCATCAGCTAATTGCTGATCAAATACTTCATCGCGTGAAGGTGCAGCTGCCGCGAGTGCTTCGCGCTCTAGACGCTCTTGTTCTTCAGTCCACTTACCTGGCTCGGTCAGATCAATAACGCGCTTTGCTTGAACAGCCTTAGGCGCATTGACATATGTTGGGACTGGAATCTCATTTGGTTGCCACTCTGCACGTGATTGTGCGGTTCCCTTAGGAAGCAAGGTAACGCCAGTGAGTTCGCGCTCTGCAAGAGGCACCCAGTGGTCCAGATTAATCTTTACTTCGTGATGTGTCTTTGTTGTCAGAACATCAGCAAGGTTTGTATGTGAAACACCTTCGGTCGTGCGATGTAGTTGATCGACGCGACGACGTTGAATGCGATCGCTATTTTCTTGACGTCGCACGTGAGCGATGTAGATAACTAATCCAGTTACTGGAAGAGCGATAGCTAAATATGTGAAGGTCTGCATGATTGCACCTACCGTTGTGAGAATCATTGTGGCTGTGATGAGAGAGAAAATAATTCTGCGGCGCATGAGTTGTTGCGCTACTCGTCCTTCGCGATCTACATCTGTATAGATGACACCGGAAGTTGTATTTGCTCCGGGGGTATTACTTGCAACTACACGAAGAGCGCTTTTATATCTTTCGACGCTCTTTCCTGAAAATTCGTTCTTGTTATGTACCCAGCGAGGCAGAAAATAGGCAACCCACATGCCAATAATCGCTAGATAGATAATTCCCGAAGCCATGATGGGTAAAGATTAGAGGTGCAGGGCATTAACCCCGTGGATTTCAAGGGGGGTTTACTTGATTAATTCATTGTTCTTAACGAAGCAGACATGGTCTCGCCATGCACCATCAATATGCAGAAAAGCCTTGCGGTGGCCTTCTAATTCAAAGCCTGCCTTCTCGGCAACCCTGCATGATGCAGCATTTTCAGGGCGAACATTTATCTCAATGCGATGCAGCCCCAACTGTGAAAAACCAAAGGCAGATACCAACTTCACCGCTTGGGTTGTAAATCCACGGTTGGCGAAATTGCGATCGATCCAATATCCAATATGAGCTCCGCGTAGCGCGCCATACATAACGCCACCCATAGTTATCTGTCCAACCAGATTGCTGCCGTTCCAGATCAAGAATGAATATGAACGACCTGCGCGAGCTTCGCGATTGAGGTTTGCGACCATCTCATAAAAGGACGGTCGCTTAGAAAGATACTCACTTGCCGGGCTATCTTCAGGAATCTGAGGAAGAGTGGCTTCCCAAGGACTTAACCATTCTCTATTTTCTGCTCGGACGTTATTCCAGCGAGCGCGATCTCTAAATCTGGCTGGCCTGAGAGTGATTTCATCACCGTATAGAACAACAGGCCACATACGTTCGGTGCCCTAGAGGTATCGGCGCTCGAGCACAACAACGGTGACATTGGCGCCTGAAGTCAATGAAGTCTCGCCTTCAGGTACTGCGATAAATGAGTTGGCATCCGAAAGCGTTGCCTGCTCATCCTGCGAGCTCAGTGGCGTTACAGACTTTCCATCTTCACTCAAGATGGCGCGAACATACGAGCGATCGCCACCTGATGAAGTAAGCGCCTTCTCAAGCTTCGCCTTTACTGATGGACGATGAATTGTTGCTGTGCCAAGCATGGTGCGAATCATTGGTCTGACCAAGAGTTCAAAGGAGATGTATGCAGCGATTGGATCACCCGGCAGAGTGACTACTGGAGTCTTATCCGGTCCGATTGTTCCGAAGTTATGGCGACCGCTAGATTCGATAGCAATATCAACAGTCTTTACCTCGCCCATCTTTTGAAGTGTGCGCGTAATGAGATCGAAAGAATCGTCATGGCGTTCACCGCTAATAATGATGAGGTCTGCACGAACGAGTTGATCTTCAATCACGCTCTGCAACTGGGATTCATCATCCGGAATTGAATGGACGCGGTATGCAACTGCGCCAACTTCGCGCACAGCGGTAGTGAGCAACCAAGAATTTGTTTCGTACTCTTCATCAGCCTTGAGCGGAGTTCCTGGCTCGACTAAATCTGGGCCGGCTGAAATCACAACAACACGTGGATGTGGTCGGGTGGGAAGGTGATCAAGTCCGATTGATGCTGCAAGACCAATCTGAGTTGAGCGAATACGACTTCCGGCTTTCATGACAAGACGTTCGCCGGCGAAGATATCTTCAGCAAGGGTTGCATCATGCGCATCAAGAAGCGGCATATCAAATGGGTCGAGAGGGCGGCATAGTTCTAAAAGAGAAGTAAGTACTTCATCTACGAGCAATCGTTCTGACATAATCACTAACCTTACTTGCACAGGTCTACGTACTAGGGGATTTCATGGGTATCAGCGAAGAAAAGTCATCACTTCGAACTCGATACCGCCAAGAACGTAACGCGCGTTACATCGAACATACCTTTGAATTTCTTGTGAATTCTCCTGAATTCACTCGTGCGACCACAATCGCAAGTTATATGTCATATGGCGACGAACCAGATACTCATCAACTCAACCAAGCACTTATCGCAGCAGGAAAAACTCTCGTACTTCCACGCATCAATGGCGATCAACTCGAATGGGTTCGATGGACTGGTGAGTCAGAAGGATTACAGAAAGCGAAGAAAATTCTCGAACCAATCGGTCCAGCAATAAGCGATCTCGGAAAGATTGAAATTGTTATCGTGCCGGCGCTTCGCATCGATCGAAGTGGTTATCGCCTCGGTCAAGGTGGTGGTTATTACGACCGTGCACTTCCACAATTAGCTGCCTGGTCGATTGGCCTCATTCATCCAGATGAGATTTCCAGTGAAGATTTACCGCGCGAACCATGGGATCACCCACTGCATGCAGCTGCAACGCCCGATTTAATCTTACGATTTCAGAAATTTAATTAAGGAAGATTGCGAGCGATAACAATTCGCTGAATCTGATTTGTGCCTTCATAGATTTGAGTTAACTTGGCATCGCGCATCATTCGTTCTACTGGATAATCTGAAACATATCCATACCCACCAAGTACTTGTACGGCATCAGTTGTGACTTTCATAGCCACATCTGTTGCATAGGTCTTGCTCGCAGCCGAGAAGAACTTCAAATCTTTATCGCCTCTTTCGCTCTTAGCAGCAGCCGCATAAGTAATCTGGCGAGCTGTTTCAACTGCAATTGCCATATCAGCCAACATAAATTGGACGCCCTGAAAATCAAAGATCTCTTTGCCGAATTGCTTACGTTCGTGTGAATACTTCTTTGCAGCATCGAGTGCACCCTGTGCTAATCCAAGTGCCTGCGCTGCAATGGTGATACGAGTGTGATCGAGGGTATCCATAGCGAGTGCGAAACCTTTTCCAACTTCACTAATGCGGCGATCATCTCCGATAGTTACATTGTCGAAGTAGACCTCGCGCGTTGGTGAACCGCGGAATCCCATCTTCTTTTCAGGCGCACCAAAGGAGACGCCAGGATCTGATTTTTCAACGATAAATGCTGTGATGCCTTTAGAACCAAGTGAAGGATCAGTCTGGGCGATGACTGTATAGAACTCAGAGATACCGGCGTTTGAGATCCACTTCTTGCTTCCATTAATTACCCAGGAATCACCTTTACGCTCTGCTTTTGTCTTCAGGGATGCCGCATCTGAACCAGATTCAGATTCAGATAAGCAGTAGGAGAAACCTTTTCCTTGCGCGAGCGGACGTAGCCAACGCTCTTTCTGTTCTTTACTTCCGCCAAGAATGAGTGGGAGTGAGCCCAACTTATTAACTGCAGGAATAAGAGAGGAAGCGCCGCATACACGTGCAACTTCTTCGATGATGATGCACGTTGCAAGTGCATCTGCGCCATCTCCACCAAACTCAGCAGGAACGTGCGCTGCAAATAACCCTGACTTCACAAGAGCCTCGTGAGCCTCTTGGGGGTAGCGATGATCTTCATCGACTTCGCGTGCAAAAGGTGCAATCTCTTTTTCGGAAAGTGATCGCAAGCTATCGCGTAGATCGTTGTACTCAGATGGGAGAGTGAAGATATCTTCGAGACTCATTGCTTTCCTTCTCTCTCATCGCGTCGCTGCAATTGGCTGAGATAATTATTGTATTGCGCAAGTTCATCTGGTTCGCCCATAGCGGCAAGTCGAGCTTCATTGCGGTCGATGCGCTTGGCTTCGCGTGAATCGTCCCGCATCCACTGAATGAAGGTGGCAATAAGTGCCAAGATGATTGGGACTTCTCCCATCCCCCATGCAATTGCACCAGCTGCATGCTGGTCTGCAAGGTAATCAGTAAGCCATGGTGTTTGAAGAGATGCGTAGTAGCCCTTATCTATCAAAGTGGTAGTCGCAAGCAATGAGATTGCAAAGAATGCATGGATGCTCATTGCAGCAAAGAGCATCACGATGCGAACAATGTGTGGAATCTTCTTTGGATTTGGGTCAATGCCGATGATGACATGGAAGAAGAGGAATCCGGCAAGGAAGAAGTGGATATTCATCAGCAGGTGGCCGGCATGAGATTGCATGAGATTTCCGAAGAGATCAGTGAAATAGAGGACAAAGAGCGAACCATCGAATAGAGCAAGTGCAGTTAGCGGGTTGGTAAGAATTACTGAATACCGTGAATGCAGGAGCGCAATAAGCATGCCGCGAACGCCGCGTTCATCTTTCGTTCGACCAAGTGGAAGTGTGCGCAGAGCAAGAGTAATTGGCGCCCCAAGAACAATTCCGATTGGTGCAACCATGCCAATCACCATGTGAGCAATCATGTGATACTCGAATGAGAAGAGTGCGTACACACCTAAACCGCCACTTGTTGCAAAGTCGAGTGCGGATATTCCGAGTGCAAATGCAACAGTTCTTCCAACTGGCCATGCATCCCCACGGCGTTTAAGAATTACTACACCTTTGATGTAGAGAGCGACAAGGATGATGAGTATTCCGATAAAGAGAGCATCCGGGTTATATGCCGTAAGTAGTCGAGTGAAGCTAGGTGCTTCTGGTGTAGCCATTCCAACGATAGAAAGTGCTGGGCTGTATTTCACATTAGGTGCAAGTGGTGGTTGAGAACTTGATAACCAGCTACCAAGGACAACTGTCACGCCCATAATCAGCGCTTCAACTGCAAGGACTCGGCCCATCAAATTCCAACCGGTTTTATCACTCTGCAGAAGTGTTTTTCGATTTCGATAGCCAAGGAAAATTAACACGAGCGTGAAAATCGCTTTGAGAAGAATGACTCTCGCATACGCAGTTGACCACGCTGCCTCAAAGTTAAGTCGCGTCCACGCACTTGCAATTCCACTGACTACAACAGAGATAGCAGCCCATAAAGCCAGTTGGCTAAATCGAGGAAGCGCCATAGTGCGATCATCAGATGAGATAAGAAGTAGCGCGAGAATTCCACCGACCCAGAGCGATAGACCCGCAACGTGAATAACCAGAGCACCAATTGCTAATGAGTGCGAACCGCTTGCTGCAGAGTGGCTTTGAAAGACCGGTATGACAAGGGCAGTAAGTGAAAGCCCCAAGAAGATGGTGCTGGCTAGAACTTTGTCGACGAAACTTGCGCCAAGCACGACGACTGTAATCAGCGCCAATTGATAGCCCAAGTACTTGCCGAGATCTATCTGAGTGAGAAAAGAGTTGAGCGATGTCATATCAAAGGCGTCAAGGAGAGACGTTCCTAAGATATTTGCAAGGGTAAGAATGATCTGAAAGGCACTTGTAGCCAGCCAGATAACGCCGAATACGCGCAGCTTATTGCGCAGTGCTAGTGAGCTCTTTTCGAAGGAACCTTCACGCTCAGGCAAGAGAAAAGATGTGGCCAGAAGTGAGCCGATAAATGCAAATGCGGCAAGAGTTGAAACTGATTTGTTGAGACTTCCTAGAAATTCAACAGAAGTCAGGTTGCCTGACAGAAAATTCATCGATCTCGATATAACTTTCGCGCATATAGTGAGAGTGCAACAGTGACTATCACGGCAGCTGCAAGAAGCCCAAGAACAAAAATAGTCGTTCCAAGATTATTTCCTGAAGGTGTGGGGACCTTTGATGGTTCGGGAGCCACCGTTGCAATAACAGTGGGTTCAGCAAAATTAAATGTAAAGGTTCCGACTAGTGGAACATCGTTTTCTGCCAAGAGAGAATAATTAACGCTATAGATTCCGGTCTTTACCAATTGCTTAAGACCGATAACGGCATTGATGCCATCGATTGTCAGAGCGCCATCATCTACACGTACACCAGTTGGATCGGTCACTGAGACTTCGTTTCCGGTATCCATCAAAGGTAGTTCTGTCGTGATGGTTACAGCGCTCGGTGCGCTTTGCAGAGTTGCTCCAGAAAGCGGAGAAGTTGCAACGAGAGTATTGGCGAAGGCAGTCATAGGTGTTAAGAAAATTGCTCCAATGACCAATGCGATAACGCTGACCTTCTTCATGCTCACATACTCCTCTTATATTTCGATATCGGTGCTCAGAACCCGCGTGGATTCGCGCCTATCGTCTCACTTCTTTAGACTTAGGCATAGATACCCAAGAACGAATAGAAGAAAGGTCACATTGTGCCTACATACCAATATGCATGCTCCGTTTGCGACCACGCCTTCGAAGCTTTCCAAAGTTTCTCTGAATCACCGCTAACCGAATGCCCTGAATGCAAGGGCGAGGTTCGTAAGGTGTATTCGGCAGTCGGCGTTGTATTTAAGGGTTCAGGTTTCTACAAGACCGACTCTGTTTCAAAGCCAGCTTCAACTTCAGAATAAATCAACCGTGATGTGGCGGCTTATCGCCTTTAATCTCTTCTTCGCGACGTCGATCTTCATTCTGGTCTTCACGAGGGTCGCGTTCATCCTCAGTTGTTGCAGGAAACACATCGCTCACGCGTAGACCTCCGCTCTTTGAATTCGAAACCGATAACGCAATCCTACATACTTAACTCATGTTTGAGCGCCTTGGTCATGTTCTTGTCCGTTATAAGAAGAG
>Ga0209230_10000148_pt1 | contig 25525 bp, 16 predicted proteins | sample LakOntMetagenome_FD_187467 | JGI IMG/M metagenome (GOLD analysis project Ga0209230, IMG submission 187467) | Freshwater and sediment microbial communities from Lake Ontario - Sta 18 epilimnion Metagenome (SPAdes) (version 2) | ecosystem: Environmental > Aquatic > Freshwater > Lentic | place... | reverse complement strand
CACCGTTTGTGATGAAATCATCGCGGGTAAATTGGATGCTGAATTCCCATTGGTGATTTGGCAAACAGGTTCTGGCACTCAGAGCAACATGAACGTGAATGAGGTGATTGCCAACAGAGCCCACGTATTGAGCGGTGGAAAATTGGATGATGAGAAAAAAGTATTGCACCCCAATGACGATGTAAACAAGAGTCAGAGTTCAAACGACACCTTCCCTACCGCCATGAGCATCGCGGTGTTCAAGCAGGTGATCGATTATACATTGCCTGGTATCCAAGCGATGAAAACCACCCTCAAGCACAAAGCGAGAGAATTTGAAAATATCGTTAAGATTGGTCGCACCCATTTCATGGATGCTACGCCTTTGACATTGGGTCAAGAATTCAGTGCATATGTACAACAACTAGAAAATGGTGTGAACGCCATCAACCGTGCTTTGCCCGTTGCCGCTGAATTGGCATTGGGTGGAACTGCGGTAGGTACAGGCTTAAACACGCCCGCTGGTTACTCAGAATTGGTAGCCAAATATATCGCAGAAGAAACGGCATTGCCATTCGTTACAGCCCCGAACAAATTTGAAGCACTGGCAGCGCACGACGCCATGGTAGAATTGCACGGTGCAATCAAACGCACAGCGATGAGCTGCTTCAAAATCGCCAACGACATCCGTATGTTGAGCTCAGGCCCTCGCAGTGGCATCGGCGAAATCATCATCCCAGAAAACGAGCCCGGAAGTTCTATCATGCCAGGCAAAGTAAACCCTACACAACCCGAAGCATTGACCATGGTTTGTGCGCAAATTTTGGGTAACGATGTGGCCATTTCTTTCGCAGCTTCTCAAGGACATTTTGAATTGAATGTATTCAAACCAGTCATTGCATCGAACATGTTGCAAAGCGCGAGATTGTTGGGTCAGGCTTGTTTGAGTTTCAACGACAATTGTGCAGTTGGCATCGAACCAAACCTAGACAACATCCAACGCTTGGTAGACCAAAGTTTGATGTTGGTAACCGCATTGAATACACACATCGGTTACGAAAACGCAGCCAAAATCGCCAAGAAGGCACACAAAGAAAACACCACTTTGAAAGAAGCGGCGTTGGCTTTGGAATTGTTGACTGAAGCGCAATTCAACGAATGGGTTCGCCCAGAGTTGATGGTCGGCAATCCTAAAGAAGTCATCAAATAAACGGATGTTCCTACTTTCTAAAGAGAAAAAACTCCTCCTTACCCAACCGGTGGTAATGGGCATACTCAACGCAACACCGGATTCATTTTATGGTAAAAGTCGCGTACAATCGGTTCAACAAGCGGTAGATGCTGCTGGGGCGATGTTTGAGGCTGGCGCTGCGATTGTGGACATTGGCGGACAGAGTACCCGTCCGGGCAGTGAGCGCGTTTCGTTTGCAGAAGAATTGGACCGCGTGTCTCCTGTGGTGAGAGCGGTGCGACAGGCATTCCCGGAGGCGTGGTTGAGCGTTGATACCTATTACAGCTCTGTGGCCTTGGCTTGCATTGGATTGGGTATCGATATGATCAACGACATCGCAGCTGGCGACGATGACCCAAAAATGTTTAAAACGGTGATCGACAATGAGATTGCTTATGTGGCGATGCATAAAAAAGGCAATCCAAGCACCATGCAGGAAGATCCTCATTACGATGATTTGATGGGCGAAATTTTGGGCTATTTCCATGAGAAAAAAGCGGAATACCGGAAAAAAGAGTTTGCCAACTGGGTGATTGATCCTGGCTTTGGCTTTGGTAAAACCACGGAGCACAATTTCGAATTGCTCAATCAACTGCAGAAGTTTAGACAATTCAATAAACCTTTGATGGTGGGTATTTCTCGCAAAGGCATGATATGGAAAACAATCAACGGCACCCCCGAAACCGCGTTGAATGGAACCACCGCCCTGCACATGGCAGCATTGGATCGCGGTGCCACCATATTGAGGGTGCATGACGTGAAGGAAGCCAAAGAATGCGTTGATTTGTACTTGGCTTTAAAAGCATAATAAACTTAACTTTGTCCCTATGTCTGGAATGATAGCCCCCTCCATCCTCTCTGCCGATTTTGGCAAACTTTACGAAGAAATTGACATGATCAATCAAAGTGAAGCCGACTGGTTTCACGTAGATGTGATGGATGGTGTTTTTGTACCCAACATTTCGTTCGGATTTCCCGTGATGAAGCCATTGCAAGCCAAAGCACAAAAAACTTTGGATGTGCATTTGATGATTGTGGATCCCGATCGATACACAAAAGCATTTGCCGACGCCGGAGCCCATGTGCTTACCGTGCACGTGGAAGCCTGCACGCATTTACATCGTACATTAACAAACATTAGAAATCACGGCATGAAAGCGGGCGTGGCAATCAATCCACATACGCCGGTAGAATCCATAAAGGAAGTGTTGGATTTGTGCGATGTGGTTTGCTTGATGAGTGTGAATCCCGGTTTTGGTGGACAGTCTTTCATCGAAAATACCTACCAAAAGGTGAGAACCTTGAGAGCCATGATTACAGCCGCTGGAACAAGCACATTGATTGAAATTGATGGCGGCGTTTCATTGAACAATGCAAAATTGTTGACCGATGCGGGTGCCGACGTTTTGGTGGCTGGAAATACTGTTTTCGGCAGCGCCAACCCCACTCAAACCATTGCAGAACTCAAACAATTAATCAAATAACGCAAGTCTTTTTGCGTTAACACTTCCGTGAAGCACTTTGGACTGATTGTATTTTCATTTTGGATTTGCTCCATGTTGAGCGCCCAGAATAACATCCAAAGAGGTCGTGTTGTTGAAAATCGTAATAACCCTGAAATCGCTTCAGGCAAAGGCGTTGCAGGGATCAAAATTCGATTATCCGACGATGCTCAAATTGGGTTAACCGATAGTTTGGGCTACTTTACAAGTCAAGAAACATTGTATCCTGGCGACCTTATTTTTGGTTATTTGCAAGGCATCAAAGTATTTGGATACAAATGGATTGGCGATGTGGAGGATGGCCAACAAAATGGTGAACCACAAAATCGTGCGGAGCGAATATTCATGGGTACAGGCCTTGATTTGATTGGGGAAGTGAGAATACGAATCAACAAAGGAGGACCCTTTCTAGAAGAAATCAAACCCCAAAAACTGCAGCTCAACCCATCCATTGGCGGTGGATTGGAAGCCTTGGTAAAAACGTTCATCGGAGCGTCTTCCGGCAATGAAATGTCTAGCCAATATACCGTGCGAGGTGGCAATTACGATGAGAACTTGATTTATGTGAACGACGTTGAAATTCTTCGTCCGCAATTGATTAGTAGTGGCCAACAAGAAGGATTGAGTTTTATCAATACAGACTTGGTAAACACGGTAAAATTTAGTGCCGGTGGATTTGGAGCGCAATATGGCGATAAAATGAGCTCTGTACTGGATGTAGACTACATCAGACCAGACAGTTTCAAGGGCAGCATCACTTTGGGCACGATGCTCAACAGCGCCATGTTAAGCGGAAAACACAAAAGATTTTCTGGCTTTGTGGGAATTCGCAATTTCAACAATGGTTTGATTACCAAATCCTTGGATGTGAATGGCAATTATTCCATGAGATTCTCTGATGTGCAAAGTTTGGTCACTTATAAATTGGGTCGTAAAACTTCGATCGAATTTTTGGGAAACCTGGCCAGCAACGAATACCAACTCAACCCCACCAGCCGGACCAGTACTTTCGGAACGGTTCAAAATGCATTTCAACTCAATGTGGGTATGGCGGGCCAAGAGGCATTGAACTACCTGTACGGAATGGGTAGCTTAACCTTAAGATATAAGGCCAATGTTCGCAACGAATTCAAATGGATGGTTAATCATACGGCCATCGCTGAAGAGGAAGAATTTGATGTTGAAGGCGCCTATTCACTCAGTCAGCTCGATCGTGACCTTGGCTCAAAAACATACGGAAAACCCCTGAAAAAATTGGGATACGGATATTATTTGGATCACGGAAGAAATCGGATGGTTTCGGGAGTAACGCAATTTGCGCATACCGGCAATGTGGGAAGAAATACGGATCCATTTTCATGGCATTACAGCGTTCGGGTGAATCATGAAACCGTGAACGACAAAATCGCTGAATGGTACTACAACGATAGCAACGACTATAACATCGCCCCATGGGGTGCAATGGGTGATACCATTTTGTTCGACAATTTCATCAAAGCGAAAAATCGAATCGAATCCATCAGGGCCAAAGCACATTTGGCGGGTCAATGGAGAATCAGCAAACGCGAACAGATTTGGCTCAATGCGGGTATTCGGGGCCAATATTGGGGTTTGAATCAGGAATGGATCGCCATGCCGCGCATGAGTCTCAGTTGGGAGCCCAATAAAAACTTCAATGAACGTCAGCGAGTGGATTCCACAAAACGCCCCGATGTGTTGTTCAAATTTGCCGCCGGAGCCTATCACCAGCCCGGATTTTTCAGAGAGTTAAGGGGATTCGACGGCCAAATCAATCGATCATTGCGATCACAAAAGAGTTACCACTTGGTCGCTGGTTTTGAAAGATACATCTACGCTGGAACGAAAAAATTCAAATACACCACCGAAGCGTATTACAAAAACTATCAAGACTTGGTTCCTTACTTGTTCGATAATATCAGAATTCGTTATTACGCCCAAAACTCAGCAACGGGCTATGCGTGGGGCATCGATCAACGATTGTATGGTGAATTTACTGATGGATTGGAAAGTTGGTTCACATTGGGCATCATGCAAACCAAAGAGAGAATCACATACGTGAACGACAAAACACAGGAAGAAGTGATCACCAACTACCTACGCCGTCCTACAGACCGCAGAGTAAATTTGGGTGTGGTGTTCCAAGATCAAATGCCAAACAATCCCAGCGTGCGCGTGAATCTGAGTTTAAACATAGGCACAGGCATACCCTATTATTTGGATGGCAATGCCCGATATACGGAAACGCCCAACGTGATACCTCCATATCGCAGGGTAGATATCGGATTTAGTAAGATTTTTGAGCCCGAACAACATCCATGGGTTACTCACTTGGGATTGACTAAGGCTTGGATGAGCATCGACATCTTCAACTTATTGGCCATCAACAACGTGATTGGTTACAGTTGGGTAAAAGACCTCCAAAACAATCGATACGGTGTACCTGATTATCTCACCGGCAGAAGATTGAATATCAGAATTTACGGAAGCTTCTGATATTCAAAGCTTATCACTAATAACATCCGTTGAGGACGTTAAGTCCCCTAGCGTTCAGTATCAATTGCCACCGGGCGAACTCGGTGAAATACCGCCACCTTGAGTTCCGGTTCCGGTTGGTTCGTTCGATGTTCCCATATTGGCTTTTTCCTCTTCACATTTCGCCAATCGCGCTTTCACATCATTCAATTGAGTTTGCGCCGTTTTAAGTTGTGATTGCAATGCCGAAATATCAGCGTTCTTCCCTTTCAATTGGTCTTGAAGCGATTGAATCAATGCATCCTTTTCGCCGAGCGATTCTTGACAGGCCTCCAAACTCTTTTTACCCGCAGCCACTTCCCCATTCAACTCGGTGATGGTGATTTTCAACTTGGCGATTTCGGCCTTCAATGCATCCAATGCCGATGCATCCGATGAACCCGCTGCCAGTTTGTCTTCACAGGCCTTCAACTGATCTTTATAGGATTTTGAAGTCTTTAAACAATCTTGGTATTCAGCCATCAATGCGTTGTATGCATTTTTTGATGTCTCCAAATCAATTAGCGCTTGATTCAACGAATCACGGGTCTTGCTGCAATCGCTACCAGTGTTATTCGTCTTGAGTTTTTCCTCCAGTTCTGTAACCTTCTTCTTGGCAGCTTCCAATTCGAGGAGCAAGGCCGCTTTGGCTTTGTCACAATCAGCATTTTTCACCTCCAAATTCTTGACTTTGGCTTGTTCTGCCGCCAATTGTGCCTTCAAAGTCTCCAAAGATTTGTTACAATTGCCCAAATCCGCTGTCAACTGAGCCGTCTTCAACCGTTCAGCAGCCAACAATTTCTCCAATTCAGCGATTTTGTTTTTGTAAGGTGTACAATCCTCGCCCAATGGCACTGCCTTTAATTGGTCTTCCAATCGCTTTTTATCCGAAAGTAAAGATTCGATTTGCTTTTTGGCATTGGCCAATTCTACAGCCAATTGATTCGATTTATTCTTTTCATTGGCCAAATCCGATTCACACAACTTGGCTTTGTTCAAAGCATCCAACAATTTGGCATTACAATCCGCAGTGGCTTTTTTGGCATCCGCCAATTCAACTTGCAACTTTTGGTTCTTCAACAGTTCGATGAGCAACAAACTATCACATCGCTTGGCCTGTTTATCAACGGGTGTCAGCGCAACGGCCTTCAAACGGTCATTTTCGGCTTTCAAGCGATCCAATTCTGCCTTGATTTTATCACCTTCGGCTTTGATCCTATCCGATTCCAATTTGCATTTTTCCGCCTCGGCTTTCCACTTCTGCAAATCTGTTTCACATACTTTGTTTTTATTGTTCGCCGCCGCTTCTCTGGTTTCAATTTCTGTTAGTCGCTTTTTTAAATCCGCTTCTCTTTTTTGACAATCATTCAGGGCTTGCAACGCACTTGGATCCTTCGTGGTTGTATTCACATTTTTAGTTACCACCACGGTATCGCGCTTGATCACTGTTTTCACCTCAGTTTTAACAATGGTGTCTCTCAAAACAATGGTATCTTTGATGATTATTGTATCTGGTAAATAGGGTTCTTCTACATATGCTGAATCAACAACAGTGGAATCCGTATAAACCATATCAGACTCATCATAAATCTCGCGAGAGCAATTTCCAATTTTGGAACGAATGCCAACATAAAAACTGGGCGATTGTGTACCGCTGTTGTTTAAAAATTGTCCCAAACCAGCCAAATTGTTCGACCCAACAATCAAGGGCCCCACCCGCAAATAAGCCCCTACATTGAGGGTGCTGTAGTTTTGGACGAAGGATACTGGAAAACCATACTCCAATCGCTCCGTTTGATATCTCGGCACCACACTAAAGGTAGAAGCTCTTCTCAAACCTGGCATGTCAACTGGCTTTAAATTGTGTATCCAATAAGCGCCCAAATGCCATTTCCCTGAGCGGTAATCCCACTGCATGTTCAATGCCATTGGGGTATAAGACGTAAATGTAGATTTAGGCGTAGAGCCCAAAGTAGATGCCATATTGCCCATTTGATCAAACTGACCCACAGCCGGATTGGCATTTGACCCATACATTTGATCGATCTGAAACACATCGCCCACAGCCGTATAGTTCACGTTTTTGGCGGCCACGGAATAGGAAGATCCATCGTATGAAATAAATCCGATATCAGTTAAACTCGCACCAAATTTCCAACGATATGTCCTGGCCATTTCCCTATCGCATTGTGATATTCCGCTGTAACTATTTTCAAGTCCGGGGCGATATTCATATACAAAACCTGCATCAATACCAACTCCAAACCCTGTCATCAAATCAAACTTCAAACCCAAAGGCCTTACCATGGTATTGCTGGCCGACGATTGGTCTGTATAACTGTAATTAGCCAACAAATCATTGATAATGAACTTGTTATTTCCTTCAGATTTGATGTTCAATTCCGATGCACTCAAATGCGCCGCGCCCATACCAATCAGCATTTTTGTGGTTACACCCCACTTGAAAGCTTTGATCCCTGTTGCGTAATTCGCATCGCCGGCATAAGAACCAAAAGACAAGTACCATTCTTGATATTTTTCGGTATTAAACGCAAAAGGAGAAGTTTGAGACACGGCATTACCACTCATACTATCCCATCCGGTTGCTCCGTATTTCAGTACGTTGCCCAAATCAGGATTCACACCTGAAAAATTGAACCCTGCCACCCCTTTCATACCCAAACCAAATCCAACTTTGCGATCGGCCATCACGTACAAAGAAGGACCATACGTTTCATTGAGATAGTTCATGCTCCAATTTTCATTCTCAGACTTGGGCGTCCAATTCTGGTTCATGGTTAACCGTGCTGGCTTTCTATTCCATCCATTGGCATTGGCAAAATTGGATTGAATATCCAGGCTGCTTCCCCACCAATTCACATAGGCTCTGTTTCGATACTGACTTGCCACATTGGCCGGATTCATATTTACCGAATATGGGGTGTTAAAATCTCCAATAACCAGGCCCAGGGGCTGTTGCGATTTCGCTGTGTTGATGATTAACAAGGCAAAAACCACCGAGAAAATATTGCGCAATGATTTATTCATGATTCAATTTTTACGATAAATACAATTATGAGGCCAAAGTTACGCCTAAGCATCAAATATTTTCATCCCTCATTGGCAGAGATTTAACGAATGACACACAATGGAAAATCTGCATGGATTATCTTTGTGTTTCGCTGCATGAAAACTTTTGTCAAATACCTAATTACGTTGCTCGGTGGATTCGCATTGGGAATTATTTCCATCGCGTTGGTTTTCGGATTTTTGATTTCTGGATTGAGTTCCAAAATGGGTTCGAATGAAAATACAACCTTAACCGAAGCCAGCATACTCCACCTTACTATATTGGGAGATGTAAAGGAAAGAACCTCCAACAACCCCTTGGATGAACTATTGACAGCACAAGATGATGCCGAGCCCAGTGTTGGATTGAACGACATCATCAATGGATTGAAAAAAGCGGAGTCCGACAACAATGTAAAAGGCGTTTATTTGGATTGTGGTGGATATACCGGCGGGATGGCAACAGCTGAAGAAATTAGAAATGCCATTTTGAGCTTCAGAAAAACTGGCAAACCCGTTATTGCATACAGTGGTTTGTTCTCTGAAATGGGTTACTACATCGCTTCGGCTTGTGACCAAATCATTTGCAACCCCAAAGGCATGTTAGAAATTGATGGTATTTCATCAAAATTTGTGATGTATAAGGGTCTTTTCGACAAATTGGGGGTTGATTTCCAAGTTTTTCGAGTGGGTAAATTCAAAAGTGCGGTGGAACCATTCATCCAAAATAAGATGTCTGAGGAAAATCGCTTTCAAGTAACCCAATACATCACATCATTGTATAGGTATCAAATGGAGCAAGTGGCCAAAAGCAGAAAATTGCCCATGGATTCACTTTGGGCCATCGCCATGAACGCCAAAGCACAAATGCCGAAAGATGCTTTAGCACTTCGTTTGATTGATGCCATGAAATATGAAACAGATGCCAAAGCTGACCTCATAAAATCATGCAAATTGAACCCAGAAAAAGCCAATTGGTTTGCCTTCTGGAAATACGCGAAAGATGCAGATCCGTATCAGTATAGCGAAAACAAAATTGCGGTTATTTATGCTGTGGGTGATATCCTACCCGGCAAACAAAATCCAGAGGATCAAATCGGCAGTACCAGCTTCATTAAAACATTACACAAAGCACAAAACGATCCCGATATCAAAGCCATTGTCATTCGCATCAATTCACCAGGTGGCAGCGCGTATGCTTCCGACGAAATGGCCCATGAAATCATTGCATGCAAAAAGGTAAAACCCGTGATCGTTTCATTTGGCGATGTGTCGGCCAGCGGCGGATACTACATGGGCTGCGTTGCTGATAGTATTTTTGCCTTGCCAAACACCATCACTGGTTCCATTGGCGTGTTTGCTTTATTGCCCAACACACAACAATTGTTTGGTGAGAAATTGGGATTGAATTACGAAACCGTTGATTTGGGTTCAGTTTCTGCGGGATGGCGTCCCGATCGCGAATTGAATGAGAAGGAAAAAGCCATGATGCAAAACATGATCAATTCCATTTATGATGATTTCATTACAACTGTTGCTATGGGCAGAAAAATGACCAAGGAACGCGTTGCGGAATTGGCCGAAGGTCGGGTTTATTCTGCGGTTGATGCCAAGGCCGTGAGATTGATAGATGATTTTGGGGGATTAAACAGGGCCATTGTATCGGCGGCTAGAAAATCCAAAATAAAAGACTATCGCGTGGTTTCATTGCCTGAACAAGAAGATTGGTTCAGCCAATTGTTCAATCAGGAAGAAATCACCAAAACCCAATGGTCGGCCGCGGCAAAGTCGAGTGGATTGCCCATCGAAACCATCAAGGAAGCCCAAAAAATTCAGTATCTACAAGGGCCTCAATACCTGCTTCCTTGGTCGGTAAAAATGCATTGATCATCGATATCGCTACAACTCGGAAACTTTTAACACGAAAATAGTTTCCTAAGTAACATTCCTGTTGTACTTTTGCGGCACTTTATGGAACTGATACATCGAATACAAGTGACTGCTGAGAAATTATTCAGTCGATTCGGTGTAAAAAGCGTCACAATGGATGACGTGGCCAAGGAAATTGCCATCTCCAAAAAAACGTTATATAAGTGCTTTCGTGACAAAGAATCATTGGTATTGAGCACCATTGAATCTCACATGAAGGAAACGGAAGAGGCCATTGAGAAAATCATTGGCACCGAGCCCAACGCCATTCAACAGTTTCACCTGATCACCAAATATATCATGAGCAATCAACGTAAGTTGAGCCCTTCGATGATCTATGACCTGAAAAAATATCATCCCAACAGTTTTCAAGTATTCGAGCAGCATCGCAGCACGCACATCGTGGAGTATTTGAGGGTGAACATGAAATTGGGTCGAGAGATGGGATTGTACCATCACGATTTTGATACCAACATCATTGCCAATAGCTTTTCCATGTTATCGTTCAGTGTTTTTGATTGCATTGAACTCAACAGCATGAACATTCCGCAAGATGACCTGTTGATTGAAATCACGAAATACCATTTGCGCGCCATTAGCACTGCCAAAGGCATAGAAACCATCAATTCCATACAATGGAAACACACCAATCAGTAAAATATCAAATGAAACGCATATATACCATCGCACTGTTATTGGGATCGATATCGCTCCATGCGCAAGATGCCCAAAAGTTCAGCTTTAGTGAAGCCATTTCCTATGCCGAACAAAACAACACCAGCTACAAAAACGCCAAATTGGACGTAAACATCGCCAAGGAAACGGTGAAGCAAACGGCATCTTACGGTCTGCCACAGGTGAGTGCTTCTGCGGGATACCAGCAGTACATCACCATTCCAGGCAACTGGGTGAACAACTTCACCAAAGTACCGGGCTCAAGTGCTCCAGACTTCATTTTTCTTCAGTTTCAGCAAGAATTTGCAAGCAGCGCAAACATCAATGTGAACCAATTGCTTTTTGATGGTACCTACATTGTAGGCTTACAAGCCACAAAAGCTTTCATGGGCATGAGTGAACTGTTGAAATCCAAATCTTTGAAAGACCTTCAATTGAATGTGGCCAAAGCGTATATCACCGCCGTTTCCACTCAGAAAAATCTCGACTTGATTGAAGCCAACATCAAATTGCTCGAAAAAAGTGCTTTCGAAGTGAAGGAAATGAACAAAGAAGGTTTTGTTGAATCGTTGGATGTGGATCGCTTGAACTTGACTTTAAGCAACTTGTACATTCAACAAGAAAAATTGCAAAATGCCATCATTATCACCAAAAATGTGTTAAAAATCCACTTGGCTTTGCCAATGGAAGCGAACATAGAGCTCACTGACAATTTGGAGCAATTGGAAAGTTCTTTGAACATTGCAGACATTCAGAACAACGCTTTCGATGTAAAAAATCGCATTGAGCATCAAATCTTGGATCAGAGCGTTTCATTGGGCCTATTGGATAAAAAACGTTATCAGGCTTCTGCCCTTCCTTCTTTGGTGGGATTCTACCAATATCAAAGAAGCACTTTGCGCAGCGAATTCAACTTTTTCCAATCCAACCTACCCATCAACAACCAATGGGTTCCATCGTCGATGTATGGCATGAGTTTGAGGGTACCGATTTTTGCGGGTGGAATGACTCGTTCCAAAATTGCTGAAACCAACATCAAAATTGAAAAAGCCAAAAATGAGTTGGCCAACTTTGATCGATATGCTGAATTTGAATATCTCAATGCAAAAAATGGTTACGCTGTGAATGTGAAACAAGCGGAAAATCAAAAATCGAACTTGGCCCTCGCCCAAAGAATCTACGACAAGGCCACTTTGAAATACAAAGAAGGTGTGGGTAGTACGTTGGAAATGATGCAAGCGGAAACCGAATTGCGCACCGCCAACAACAATTATATGAATGCCATTTACGACTTAGTACTTTCTAAAATCGAATTCCAACATGCCACTGGCAATCCAATCAAATAAAAAAACATCCATGAAACGTTATATTTTACAGATTAGCATGATCGCAGCACTCGCCATGGGCGCCTGCGGTGAAAAAGCAAACTCTCCAGAAGCGAAAAAAGCCAAATTGGAATCTTTGAAAAAGGAAATCGCAAAATTACAAGGCGAAGCAAACCTTTTGGAAAAAGAACTCAACTCGGGCGCTGCTGCCGCACAAGGCAAAACTGTAGAAGTATCTACAGTGAGTAAAGGATTATTTCAAAGTTACATCATGATTGAAGGTACTGCCGATGCAAATGAAAGCACCATCGCAACACCAAAAGTGCCGGGCACAGTGATTCGCGTAATGGTTCAACCTGGCGCACAAGTAAGTGCAGGTCAAGTTTTGGCGCAACTCGATAATACAGCCATTTCACAAGGCAAAAACGAATTGAACCAACAGTTGGTATTCGTAACTACTTTGTTTGAAAAGCAAAAACGCCTTTGGGAAAAAGGTGTAGGCACTGAGGTACAATACTTATCGGCCAAAAACCAGAAAGAAGCCCTCGAAAAAAGCCTAAAAACTTTGGAGGCCCAAATTGACATGTACAACATCAAGGCCCCCATATCTGGCACATTGGAAAGCGTAGAAGCCAAGGTTGGTCAGGCCGTTGCCCCAGGTATGCCCTTGTTTAGAGTGGTAAATATGGCCAACATCAAAATCAAAGCCGATGTAGCAGAATCGCACTCCAAGAAAATCAAAGCAGGCGATAAAATCAAAATTTATTTCCCTGATTTGAAATCTGAGGTAACCACCCAAATTTCTTTTGCGGCGAAGTACATCGATCCATTGAACCGCACTTTCCGTGTTGAAACCAAACTCCCCAAAGTGGATAATTTGAAACCCAACATGATCGCCAAATTGAAAATCGTTGATTACGAAAACAAAAGCGCCATCAGCGTAAACTCAAATAGCGTTCAAAGCACAGAATCTGGCAGCTTTGTGGTTGTTGCAAAAACCGTAACCGGAAAAAATGGCGCTGCCCAAGGATTTGTGGCTGAACGCAGAAAAGTAACCATTGGAAAAACCAGCGAAGGCTTAACTGAAATCTTAGAAGGATTGAACGAAGGTGACCTTGTGGTTACAGCGGGCTATCAAGAATTGAACGACGGTCAAGCCATTTCTGGTGAATGGATGAAAGGCAACTAAACCCCAACCTATGAGCAAATTCAAATTCAAAGAGTTCGGTCCCACCAGTTGGAGTATCGACAATAAAACAAGCATTTATATCCTGTCGATATTCATCAGTATCGCAGGTATATTTTCATACAATGCATTGCCAAAGGAGCAGTTTCCTGACATTGTAATTCCTACCATCATCGTTCAAACGGTGTATCCAGGTTCATCGCCCAAAGACATTGAAAACTTGATCACCAAACCGTTGGAGAAAAAAATCAAATCGGTGAGCGGTGTGAAGAAGCTCAAAAGCAACTCGATTCAAGATTTTAGTATCATTACCGTAGAGTTTGATACTGATGTCAAGGTAGACGAGGCCAAGCAAAAGGTGAAAGACCAGGTTGACAAGGCCAAAAGTGATTTGCCCAGCGATTTAAAAAACGATCCCATCGTACAGGAAATCAACTTTTCCGACATGCCCGTTTTGTACATCAACATCAGTGGAAATTACGATCTACAGTCTTTGAAGCGATACGCAGAATTGGCGAAGGACAAAATTGAGAGTTTGCCTAGCATCACGCGTGTTGATATTGTTGGTGCGTTAGACAGAGAATTGCAAATCAATCTGGATTTGACATCTATGGCTACTACAGGCTTAACCATGGACGATGTTACTCGTGCGATACAGTACGAAAACATGCGTATTTCTGGCGGCAACATCGACGTAGACAAGATGCAACGTTCATTGAGTGTGAGCGGTGAATTCAAAAACAAAACAGAACTGGAAAACATCGTGGTTCGTTCGGGCACAGGTGCAACGGTGTATCTGCGTGATGTAGCTCAAGTGGTGGATGGATTCAAGGAAAAAGAGAGTTACGCTCGATTGGAAGGAAAGAATGTTATCACATTGAACGTGGTAAAGCGTGCCGGCGAGAATTTGATTGAAGCCAGCGATAAATGTCACGAAATTGTAGCCGATTTACAAGCCACCGGAGCCTACCCCAAAGAAATGGATGTGGTGTTTACTGGAGACCAATCGGTTAAAACCAGGACAACCGTTCACGACTTGATCAATACCATCATCATTGGTTTCATTTTGGTAACCGTTATTTTGATGTTCTTTATGGGTGCAACGAATGCAATTTTTGTGGCGCTATCAGTGCCATTGAGTTGCTTTATCGCCTTCTTGATCATGCCAACCATTGGCTTCAGCTTGAACATGATTGTTTTGTTCGCCTTTTTGTTGGCTTTGGGCATTGTAGTAGACGATGCGATTGTTGTTATTGAAAACACCCACCGTATTTTCCACAAAGAAAAATTGCCCATCAAAGAAGCTGCGAAAAAGGCCGCAGGAGAGGTTTTCTTGCCGGTATTATCTGGAACGATGACCACCCTCGCCCCTTTCATTCCTTTGGCATTCTGGAAAGGCATCGTAGGAAAATTCATGTTCTTCTTGCCGGTGACTTTGATCATCACCCTATTGGCTTCTTTGTTGGTCGCCTACATCATCAACCCTGTGTTTGCGGTTGATTTCATGGAAGACGAACACGCAGTGGAAGACAAAGTAAAAACGGCGAAAGCAGTTAAAAGAACCACTTTGGTGATGGGTATCATTGCCATTTTGGGTTATGTAATGGGTGGATTTGGCGTAGGAAACTTCTTTGTCACCTTGTTGGGTGTGTATTTATTGCACCATTACTGGTTGAGACACGTCATTGTCACTTTCCAAACCAAAACCTGGCCTGGCGTTCAAAATCGCTACGAGAAAATCATCAAATATTTGTTGAGTGGCTCAAGACCACGTACAACCATCTTTGCAACCGTGGTGTTATTGATCGCATCCTTTGTGGTTACCGCCATCCGCAAACCCGGTGTTGTATTTTTCCCTCAGGCAGATCCAAACTTCACCTATGTGTATTTGACGTTGCCAACGGGCACCAATGCAAAACATACCGACAGCATTCTAAGAATCGCTGAAAAACGGGTTTTCAAAGCCATTGGCGCAACCAACCCATTGGTAGAAAGCGTGATTTCAAACGTAGCTGTAGGTGCTACAGATCCGAATAGTGGGGATCGAACCACCGCAAGTAACAAAGGAAAGATCACTGTTGCTTATGTAGACTTCGAAAAAAGAGATGGTGCCAGCACCATGGCCCTTTTAGAAAAGATACGTAACAGCATAGGTACGATCGCAGGCGCGGAAATCATTGTTGAACAAGAACGAAATGGCCCACCCGTTGGAAAAGCGGTGAACATCGAAATTCGAGGTGATGAATTTGAATCACTGGTGAGTACCGCTACTAAATTAAAAACCTATTTGGACAACAAAAAGATCTCTGGCGTTGAAGAACTCAAAACAGATTTCATCAGTTCAAAGCCTGAAATCATCATTAAAATCGACCGTGAACGTGCGAATCGCTTTGGCATTAGTACTGCCCAAATTGGCATGGCTCTTCGCGGAAGTATTTATGGAACCGAAGCCAGCAAGTTCAAAGATGAAAACGATGACTATCCCATCATGGTAAGAGTTCAGAAAATGGACGCCAACAATTTGGACGCCTTGTTGAACATGAGAATCACCTATCGTGATATGGTAGCGGGTGGAATGATTCGTCAGGTCCCCTTGAGCTCGGTTGCCACCGCGGAATATTCCAATACTTATGGCGGAATTAACCGAATGAACCAAAAACGCGTGATCACCTTGGCGAGTAATGTACTTTCAGGTTATCAACCCAACGAGGTGGTATCACAAGTTAACGCGGCGATTGAATCGTTCGACAAACCTTCGGACATTCAAATTATTATGACAGGAGAACAAGAACAACAAGCAGAAACTGGGGCCTTTTTGGGTAACGCCATGTTGGCTTCGTTGGCTTTGATTTTGATCATTTTGGTAACACAATTTAATTCGATCAGTAAGCCTTTGTTGATTCTGAGCGAAATCTTTTTGTCTTTGATTGGTGTGTTGCTCGGTTTTGCCATATTCGATAAAGATTTCTCGGTTGTGATGACGGGTATCGGTATTGTAGCACTGGTGGGTATTGTTGTAAGAAACGGTATTTTGCTGGTTGAATTCACTGATTTACTCCGTGAACAAGGCGCAACACTGAAAGACGCGATCATTGAAGCTGGAAGAACTCGTATGACACCGGTATTATTGACAGCATCAGCCACTATTTTGGGACTTGTTCCCTTGGCTGTGGGATTGAACATGGATTTTGCCACATTGTTTACTGAGTTCAACCCACACATTTATTTCGGTGGCGACAACGTAGCATTCTGGGGTCCATTGAGTTGGACGATGATTTATGGTTTGGGATTTGGTACATTCCTTACTTTGATTTTGGTACCTTGTATGTATTATTTGAACGAAAAGTTCAAGTCGCGTGTATATGGTTGGATGGGTAAACATTATGATCCAGACACCATGATGCGCCCAGAGGCCAAAAAATAATCAAATCACTCAATCTATAAAAAAGGACCGATTTATCGGTCCCTTTTTTTTGCGTACCAAAATCAGAATGACACATTTGATTCAATCTTTTTACTTGACCGAAACATCTGTGAAGCGCTTTGCAATCAGAAGCGCAATCTAGCCCTTGTAATGGAGCAAAAATACAAATGCATGGAGCGTTGATACCTTTTGCAGATTTGGCAACGCTACAGGAACTAACTCTGACACTCAGATTAACTCTGACTTATACGGATATAGCAGACAATACGGAAGACAATGCGGCTATTCAAACCGTCTTTGATACCAATACTGATAACAATACCGGTGCTGATCCAGTACGATTCCAGAAATAGATAATTGCTTTTTATATAGTTACATATTCACTGATTGGCACACAAGAGAAAGGGCGCCCAATGGGCGCCCTTTCTCTTGTGTGGTTAATAGCAAAAAAATGCTTATTCCAATATCGTTATTCCAAAGTGAAATTGTTCTTCTGACGCATCAATCCACGCGTCCACAACTCCGCTGTATACTTACCCTTCATCAATTTGCCTGTTAACAAACCTTTTTCAGGGAAACTCCACTTCACTTTTTGCAATGCACCATCGAATTGAATGGTATTTTTCAAGCTAGTAACTTTGCTCTTATCTGTTAATTTGGTATTGGTTGTAGACAACACACCACCATTGGGGTCGATAATACGGATAACCACTTCTTCTTCCAGAGGTTGGGTTACCATCGGATTTTCCAACACATCAAAAGTTACTCTGATTTTATCGATACTCTTTGATTTCATGGTTTCAGTCATGATGCCTTTTTTATCGAACAAACCTGTCACCAACAAAGCACCGAACTGAGGTCTAGCTCCTTTGTCCAAACGATCTTTCAATTCAATGTTTTCAGATTCCAAAGCCGCTGAACGGTCTTTTTCGCTTGTCAATTGCGCCATATAATCATTCTTCTCTTTGGTAAGTGATTCTACCAACGCGGTTAACTCAGCCACTTTCGCACGAGCTTCTTCGAGCTGTTTACGCAAATCTTCCATACTTCCACCTGTTCCTTTGCCCGATTTGGCTGCTTTACGAGATTCTTTTGTTGAGGTTTTAGATCCTCCAGTAGATGCTGTGGCAGAAGACCCATCGGTTGAAATACCGTTGGCAATTTCTCTACGCAATCTGTAAATTTCTTGCATCGCAGAAACTACGCGAGGATTTTTATCTCCTTCTAACTCTTCCACTTTCAATACCAATGTTTGGTTTTCGTTTTGGAATGTTTGAATCACCAAATTCAACGAATCTTCCATTCTAATCAACTCAGCCTGCAAAGAATCTTTGGCCTTCATTACAGCCACTTTGTCTTTCAGTTCTTTGTCGCTGTTCATTTTGTTGATATACAAAAATGTATTGCTTCCCAAAGAAGCCAACAACAAAATCACGAGCACTACGGTTAATGCGGTTCTGTTCATACAATTACAAAGGTAAATAATAATTCAATATTCCACACCTTTTCAACAATTCACACTATCGCAAAGTGCCGTTTATTCGCTCAAACAACTCAAAAGGTGACACATTGATGTCAATCAATCGCTGTTTTGGATCAATCAAAAAACTTTGAGGCATGGTTTGAAGTTTCAACATTTCAGTCACTTGGGGCGAACAAAACCCGTGGATCATCTTGGTTTCGAACCTGCGATTGTACCCATACACGTACCTGCCACTACCCCCGTGATTTAGCATGATAACCTGCACTGAATCGGGCAAATTCCGTGTAAATGCATGCAGCGCGGCAGAATCTTTATGAAAATTCACATCATCCGCATTCCATACCACCAACAAAGTATACTTGCCTTTGAACTTTCTTATTTTCCTACGATGAACCGGATTTTCCTTTAGCTTACCCACCTTGTAAGCGCCTTCAATCACACAAAATTTGAAATTGGGTATTTTATCTCCCACCAATAAACTTCGAGAATTTTTCACCGCATTCTTGCCTATGGGTACCACTGTAATCACCCAATTCGAACTCATCCCTTCCACGGAATTCTCCGATGTGTTCTCCAACCGATTTTCTTCCAACTGTGGTATGACCTTCCATCCTTGACCCAACCAATCCAAAACCGCACCACCCTTTGGAAGTATCCAAGCATTCGCTGTGTTAAACTCTGCGGCGTTGTTACTCACCATCACCACATCCACACCCAAATCGTTATAAACGCCATTTAAATTCACATCTTTCAGGGCCCAATACAATGTATCGTTGTGATGCACCATTTGGCCACAAATCACATTCAACCGCCTTTGACGAAAACTGGCCGTTACGCCGCAAAAAACACGATTGCCTTTCACCAAATCAACTGCATCTGCATACAATTTTTGATAAGATCGAAGCTCCCCCGCTTGAAAAAATCCCAATTGCAATTTCACCCCACTGCCCAATGTATCCAACTTCAACAAAGCATCTGGATTGGGCACCTTTTTTTCTGAAAACGCCACGCTACTCGGGATGTAATACTGAACAACATCATCAGTCAAATCCAAATTGTGATTCAAATCAACCCAAACCCTGGTCTTTCGATACCGCATGCCTTGCGGTCGTTCCGTTACAATCAAGGTGTGGTTAGGAAAAACGCCTTTACCGTGAATGTGATTGGCAAATCCATAAGCCACGCCACCCTTTACTATGGAACCATTTTTACGTATCTGCAGATCATCCACCGCGGTAATTTTCAGTTCAGTGGGCAATTGGATTGCGTATGACTGCAACGACATCCCTGGATAATCTGCCGACATGTCAATGGGTTGAATGACAGAATCTCTATCCAAAACAAACAGGGGCAACACATCAAGCAAATGGATAATTTCATTATCCAACCCCCGATCTAGCAAGGCCACCTTTACCGCCGACTTAGACGGTTGCGCGAAGGCATTCCCACATAAGGAAAACGCGGCAAGCAAAAGCCACAAACAACCCCTACGCATTCGATGGGATTATTTTAATATAAAACGATACAATATCACACACAAAGCGAATGCAAACACCAAAATCGAAATGCGGTTCATGCCATGCATCATGCGCAAATTCAAGTTGCCTTTGCTGCCTGCTTGCTTGCGAAATGTGAGATAAGAAATGATTTTATTGACTATCATGGTGAACAAACTTAATCAAAATCGTGAATCAATTTGTTGACTTTTCGTCTTTTTCTTGCAATACCTTGTGAATATCGATGGGCTGTTTCACTTTCTTATCGGTAAGGGCCAAATCCAATACCTGCAGCATGTTATTCACATAAGAGAAATTCAACCCTTCCAAATATTGGGCGGGTATGTCTAACACATCTTTTTTGTTTTGTTCACACAAAATCACCTCAGTTATTCCCGCTCTTTTGGCCGCAAGAAGCTTTTCTTTGATACCACCCACCGGTAACACTTTACCTCTTAAAGTAATCTCTCCGGTCATTGCCAATTTGCTTTTCACCTTATTTTGAGTAAACAAAGACGCCAAACTTGTCAAAATCGCGATACCAGCACTTGGTCCATCTTTGGGAATGGATCCCGCTGGAAAATGCACGTGAATGTCCCAATGATCAAATACCCTTGGGTCAATGTTTAAGTATTCTGAATGGGCCTTCAAATAGGACTTCGCCAACATCACACTCTCTTTCATTACATCGCCCAATTGACCAGTAATGAGTAACTGCCCTTTGCCTCTCGACAGTTTGCTTTCAACAAACAATACAGACCCACCCATCGGACTCCAAGCCAATCCAGACACAACACCGGCAGTTTCATTGTTTTCGTACATTTCAGGCTCTAGCTTTTCAGCACCCAAAATCACTTCCACTTCTGCCACGTTGATTTGTTTCTTCAACGGTTCATCTAGGGCGATGGACTTCGCCACAGATCTTGCCAAGGCTGCAATGCGCTTATCCAAAGACCTTACCCCACTTTCTCTGGTGTATTGCTCAATGATTACTTCCAAAGCCTTGTCCGGAACCTTGAACTGATTGGTTTTCAATCCATGTGCTTTCCTTTGCTTCGGCACCAAATATTTCTTAGCGATCTCTATTTTCTCTTCGATGCTGTATCCATGGATTTCAATAATTTCCATGCGATCCAACAAAGCCGGTTGAATGGTATCTAAATTGTTGGCAGTGGCTACGAACAATACTTTACTGAGATCATAATCCAACTCCAAATAATTGTCGTAAAAAGTACCGTTTTGCTCAGGATCCAACACTTCTAACATAGCAGAAGATGGATCACCCCTAAAATCTCTACCCAATTTATCGATTTCGTCCAATACGAAAACTGGATTGGAAGCACCGGACTTCTTCAAATTTTGTAGAATCCTACCAGGCATCGCACCGATGTATGTTTTACGATGTCCGCGAATTTCAGATTCATCGTGCAATCCACCCAAACTCATTCGAACATACTTTCTGCCCAGCGCATTGGCGATGCTTTTACCCAACGATGTTTTACCTACACCGGGAGGACCGTAAAGGCAAATGATGGGAGATCTCATATCGCCCTTCAATTTCAAAACCGCCAAATACTCTAAAATCCGTTTTTTCACTTTTTCCAAGCCGAAATGGTCTTCATCGAACACCTTTTGGGCGTGGTGAATATCAAAATTGTCGTTGGTTGTTTCATCCCAAGGCAAATCCAACATCAATTGTACGTAGTTTAATCCCACAGAATAATCAGGGGAAGCAGGATTTACGCGCATCAACCGGTCCAATTCCTTATTGAAATGATCGTGAATGGTTTTACTCCACTTTTTGCTGTTCCCCTTTTCCCTGAGATTTTGAATTTCTTTGTCGGGAGACTCTCCGCCCAATTCTTCTTGAATGGCCCGAATTTGTTGCTGCAAGAAGTATTCTTTCTGCTGCTTGTCCATGTCGGTCCTCACCTTACTTTGAATTTGATCTTTGAGCTCCAACATCTGCAATTCTTGGGTCACGTGGGTTAACACTAACGTGGCTCTCAAAGCAGGATCTAGGGTCTCCAGCAAGGTTTGTTTCTCATTTTGTGAAATATTCAAATTGCTACTCACAAAATGAATTAAGAAAGTCTTTGAATCGATATTCCTTAAGGCCACGCTTGCATCGCTAGGAATTTGGGGCGATAAATTGATGATTTTATGGGATATATCTCGAATCGAATCTATGGTTGCCTTGTACTCCTTGGTTTCCTTGTTTGAAATATCTTGAAGCGAACTCACCTTGGCCTTGAAATAAGGTTCTGTTTGGGTGTATTCATCAATTTTAATTCTACGTTTTCCTTGTAAAATCACCGTTGAACTGCCATCAGGCATCCGCATCAAACGAACGATTTGTGCCAATGTACCCACCGAATACAAATCGTCCACAGTGGGATCCTCCACAGAGGGGTTCTTTTGTGCCACTACGGCGATGATTTTGTCTTTCTTGTTGGCGTCCTTGATCAACCTAATGCTCTTGTCCCTACCCACAGTTATCGGAAAAATCACTCCCGGATAAAGCACCGTATTGCGCATGGTAAGCACCGCCAATTCCTCCGGGACCTCTATTTTATTGCTCTCATCTTCTTCTTGTTTTGAAAACAACGGCAGAAACTCTGGCGCGTCCTCGTAAGAATCAGAATCTTGATCGTTCGAAAAAAATACTTCTTTGTTGTTAAACATCGGACTACACAAATATCAATGCTTGTGCCAAAGGTTACAAACCGACAAAAATCATAAACAAAAAAAAACCTATGACAATTTGTCGGGATTGAAAAATACATGGCCCCAGATTTGGAAAACTGCGATTTTTCTTGAAATTTGCGTAACAAACAAATATTTATGAAACTAAAACATTTACTTCTCGCGTTGACTTTGCCTGTGGTTGCCTTTTTGGGCTCTTGCGGCGGCGATAGCAACGATCCAAAACCATCGATTTCATTAACAGCTGGTGCCAAATTTGTAAGTAGCGACATCAGTGTAATGAGTGACTCAATGTTGTCGTTCTCAATTTCAGCAACTTCAGGTTCTGGTGCATTGAGCAACATCACAGCCAACTACAGCATCAATGGAAAGCCAACTGTGATGTTCAAGGACACTTCAGTTGCGGGTAACGCAGTGGCTTTTGTAATCAAAAATCGTTTGGCAGCAAGCGTAGACGATGTTGTAACATACAACTTTATTGCAAAAGACGCCAACGGTCAAACAGCTACCGTTTCTATCAAAATCACTGTTATCCCCCCTACTGCTCCGTTGGTAGGATTTTCTAATCAATTGGTATATAACGCCAGAAACACAGGATTCGAGAACGCTTACGACTTGAACAAAGGCGTTGGCTTGTTAACCAATGCAAGTGCTACGTTGAAAGACTTGATGGATAAAACCACTTCATCGATGGACCAATTCTCTAAAATTTGGGGTTCAGACAACAACAGCAAATTCTTAAAGGTTACAACCAACGATTACACCAACGCATCAACCACTACTTATTTGTACAACTTGTGGAAAGCGAACAGTGCATCTGCAGTGGCAACAACTTCTACTTTGGCTGTGAATGATGTGTATGTTGTTAAATCTGGCCAAGATTTGCCATTCGGTTTGTATATCATTAAGGTTACCAAAATTCAAGATTTGACAGCCGCTGGTAATCACAACGATTACGTTGAATTCAGCTACAAAAAGATCGACAACTGATCGAAACTGTCATAACAAAATATTTAATGCAAAAACCCCGCGAACGCGGGGTTTTTTGTTAATAATCGCAACGAAATTTTGTCGTATTTTGTAAACCGTGAAAAAAATTGCTGTACTCACATCTGGCGGCGACGCCCCTGGGATGAACGCCTGTATACGGGCAGTCATCCGCGCTTGTGCTCATTATAATTTGGAGGTTTTTGGTATCCACCGCGGCTACCAAGGTCTTATTGAAAATGAAATCCATCCCATGACCGCTAGCAGTGTAGCGAACATCATTCAAATGGGTGGCACAATTTTAAAAACAGCCCGCAGCAAAGAATTCATGACCCCCGAAGGTCGTAAAAAAGCCCATGAAAATTTGAAAGCCCTTGGCATCGAAGGTTTGGTTTGCATTGGGGGTAACGGCACATACACCGGCGCCATGATATTTGAAAAGGAATTTGGTTTGCCTAGCATCGGTTGTCCAGGTACCATCGACAATGATTTGTGGGGCACCGATTCAACCATTGGATACGATACTGCGATCAATACTGCCATGGAGGCCATCGATAAAATACGAGATACCGCAGATGCACACAATCGAATATTCTTTATCGAAGTGATGGGTAGACATTCAGGACACATCGCACTGCATGCAGGCATCGCAGGAGGTGCAGAAGGTATTTTTATTCCAGAGCGTGGCAACGAGTTCGCCGACATCGTTAAACTTTACGAAGCCAAAGCCCGTAAGAAGGAATTTAGCATTTTTGTAGTAGCCGAAGGTGAAGAAGAAGGACATGCCTACGACATCGCAAAGAAATTCCAAGGCATTTACCCCGATTCTGATTGCAAAGTCACCGTTTTGGGACACGTACAGCGCGGAGGAAGACCTACAGCGAATGACCGTATATTGGCCTCGAGATTGGGCGCACACGCAGTAAAAGCACTCATCGAAGGCGAAAGAAACCAAGCAGTGGGTGTGGTAGATGGCAATATCAAGTTCACATCATTCCAGGAAGCCATCGAACACAAGAAAGACATTCAAGACAACTTGTGGACATTGAACACCATCATCACGCGTTAATCAATTGATAGAAAAATGATTACCCAACTGAAAATCAAAAATTACGCACTGATAAAGTCGCTCGACATTGATTTCAAACCTGGCTTCACGTCAATTACGGGGGAAACAGGCGCGGGTAAAAGTATACTCTTGGGGGCCATTGGCTTGGTCATGGGTGATCGCAGCGATAGTTCCGCGATTCTCGATCCCAGCGAAAAATGCGTCATAGAAGCAGACTTCTACATTGCAACTATGGGATTGAAATCGGCCTTTGAAGACAGAGACATTGATTATTCAGACCATTGCACCGTTCGCAGAGAATGGGCACCCAACGGAAAAACACGATCATTCATCAATGAGTCGCAAGTAACCGTATCAGAGCTCAAATGGCTAGGCACTCAACTGCTTGAAATTCATTCGCAACACACAGGCTTACTTGTCACTCAGAATGATGAGCAAATGAAATTGCTCGATGCCTACTGTGGCTCTGAAATGACCTTGGCGAAATATCAAACATCGTATACCACTCTAAACCAACTAAAAACATCGCTCAAATCAAAGCAACAAACGCTCGCCAAGATTCGGAGTGATTCTGATTATAACAATTATTTGTTGGATGAACTTCAGCAGTTCGCACCCGTTAACGGTGAAGAAGACCAATTAGAAAAGGATATCGCCCTATTGAGTCAATCTTCTGAGCTTGAAACTTCGCTGTCGAAAATAGATGCCATTTTGGATGGTGGCTCAGGTAGTTTAATCGATCTGATCAGTCAATTGAAGTCGGAATTAAAAGGTTTCACAGGGCTCTCGAGCGACCTAAACGATTATTTTGAGCGTGTGCAAAGTATGGGCGTGGAAGCCAAAGAATTGGCTCGCGACATTCAAAGTGCCGCTGGTTCTTACGAAAGTAACCCAGAAAAGTTGGAACAACTGAACCAGCGGTTCAGCACCTT
>Ga0209230_10000142_pt1 | contig 25980 bp, 23 predicted proteins | sample LakOntMetagenome_FD_187467 | JGI IMG/M metagenome (GOLD analysis project Ga0209230, IMG submission 187467) | Freshwater and sediment microbial communities from Lake Ontario - Sta 18 epilimnion Metagenome (SPAdes) (version 2) | ecosystem: Environmental > Aquatic > Freshwater > Lentic | place... | reverse complement strand
GATCTACAATCATTATTGGGCGTGGAGGTACGATTAACGGTGCGTTTGTCAACGGTGAGACTGCTGGTGGCCTTGCTACTTGTACAATTAGTGGCGGTAGTATTACTGCTGTTAGCATTGTAAGTCCGGGATATGGCTACTCTTCTACCCCAATTGTTTATATCAGTGGGGGCAATGCTGTACTTACTGCGGTCTTGTCGGCTACTGCTACAGTTACTCCAGTTGCTGTAGCAGGTGTATCAACTAACCAAATTACAGTTGCTTACACTAGTGACCCAGGAACATTTACCAAGAGTAACTACGCACAATTTGTTGGATCGATGGCTGGGTCTACTACATTAACTGTTAGTTCTATAACTAACGGTACTATTGAAATTGGCCAAACTATTGTTGGTGACGGTGTTACTCCTAACTCCTACATTACCGCAGGATCTGGGTTGTCATGGACCGTAAGTCCTTCACAAACATTCACTAGTACTACGGTTACTGCTCTAGTAGAAGTTAACACATTTACTAGTATAACTGGCCCTGCTTCATTCACTGGTACTATTGTTGGAACTACTCTAACCGTAGTTGCTTCGGGTACTGGCACTATTGCTATTGGTCAAGGGGTAACTGGTACTGGCGTATCAGCAGGGACTTATATTACTGCTGGTTCTGGTAGTTCGTGGACTGTTAGTGTTTCACAAACAGTATCAAGCGGAATTATAACAACTACCTATGCTGTGGTATTAGGATTATATACACAAGGGTCTGCCCCAACAGTTGGTAAGTATTTTAATATTACCAGTAACAACAATCCTTTATATAACGGATTCTATTATTGTGTAGCCAGTACTACTAGCGAAATCACATTAAGCTATCCGTATAACCCAGGCACATGGAACAGCGGTGTTGCTAGTATTACTATTACAAGTTACGACAGCGTTACAGGAACTAACCCGTATCTAGTAACATACACAATACCAACACAAACTAACTTACCGGCTGTCGGTAGTTACTGGGCCGTTACCGGTAATGCCACTGATACATACAACCGTACAGTTACCGTTAGCGCATCAACAGCAACAACAGTTACCGTTAGGTATGCTTCCGACCCCGGAGTGTATAGCACCGGAACAACTATATTAACTCCTGTAACTTTTATAATGAAAGAAGTTACTGCGGCATCTAGTAATTCGTTAGGTATTAGTAAACCTTTCCCAACTGATACTGCTGCAACACTGCGATTAGGATATGCTGTTGGAGCTGCAGCGCAGATTACTCAGCGTATTAGTACAAACCGTGCTACTGGACATGACTTCTTAGATATTGGTACTGGCGGGTATTCAACTACTAACTACCCGTATACAATTTACGGTAATCCAGTAATAGGTCGTCAACAAGCTCAAGAAATTCAAGAAGACGGAGTTGGACGTGTATTCTATGTAACCACTGACCAGAACGGTATCTTCCGTGTTGGTAAATTCTTTACTGTTGACCAAGGTACTGGTACTGTTACATTCTCCGCAAGTATTGCATTGAGTAACTTAGATGGCTTAGGATTTAAGCGAGGTGTTGTTATTAGTGAGTTCTCAACAGACTCAACTATGACCAACAACGCTAGTGAAGTTGTTCCTGTACAAAGTGCTGTTCGAGGGTATATTGACAAACGACTAGGTCTTGATCACGGCGGTGGTCCGGTGCCGTCATCTAACTTAATTGGCCCAGGATACTTGCCATTAAACGGCGGAACAATGAAAGGTAACCTTAACATGGCTACTTTTGGCATTGGTAACATTTCTACCCCAGTTGGCGCATTTGATGCAGCAACTAAAGGGTACGTTGATTCGTTAGTTGCTGAGCACGATCAATTCAGTGAATTACGTGATGCAAACTTTACCAATATTGCTCAAGGAAACATTGCTGTATATGATTTAAATACAAACTTTACAGTTGTTGGAGCAAGTGGTACTGGAGCAGTTGCTACCATAAACTTTGCTACACAAGCCAGTCCACCGTTTGCGGTTGGATCACTTATTAGCATCAGTGGAATTCTAACATCGACCGGGTATAATGGTGTATGGATAGTATCTGACTGTACTGACAACTCAGTATCGTGGGTCAGCACATATACAACCTTATGGGGCGGTGGCGGAACGGTAGTATCACAGCAATGGAAAAATATTGCTCTACCGGCATCTAGCACAGGTAATGATGTTACTATTACTTACAATGCTGGTCCTGGAACAATTACTACAGCAATTGCTAGTGGTAAGATTACTAACTTGATGGTTAGTGCTAGTGCAGCGATTGCGCAAAGCAAACTAGCAATGACTGCCAGTGGCACCATTGCTCCTACAAGTTTATCACCATATACTGCGCCAAGTGTTGCGCAAGCCGACTTAGGTATTGCGGCATTTGACAGTCAACAATTTACATCATCAAATGGTTGGATTACTATTAAACCAAGTATCTCAACAACAACTGGTGTAACTTTAAGCAGACTACAATACATTGGTGCTAAAAGTCTTGTTGGTAACTTAGGAACTGTATCGGCTGCGCCTACTGAAGTTACTCCAGGTAATGTAGTTACCGCAGGTGATGGTATTAAAAATGCGTCATTTGCTGCCAATGGTGTAATGATTACTGCGTATGACGGGTCAAACACTAACAACAATACATATAGTGTTACTGCCGTTACAACAAGTGGTGGAAATAGTAGTATTGTTAAAACTGGTAGTGCTGGTGAGATTGATGCTAAACAGTTAAAGATAGATGGTTATAAGATCATCGATACTACTGCTGCAACTCCGAGTGTAGATTTTTATACGCCAGGAACATTTAATTTCCTAACTGCTACCGGTACTAATGGTACTAACGGAATTGCAACTGTATACGGCACATTTGATGTCACTAACGGTTCTTTAACAACTAAGAGTTTATACACTGGTGCGCCAGCAACTCCGGGATCAATTGTAGGTGATTGGACAGTGGCCGCGGCAAGTCAACTAAGATTTGCCACTGGTAGTAACTTAACAATATCAGATGGTACATTAACTGTACAAACTGGTTTAATTGATGTCACTGGTGGTACATTAAAGAGTACTACACTAACAACTGGTGCCAGCGGCACACGAGGCGACATTACTGGTGATTGGCATTTAAGTGGAACATTTGAAGCTACCTACGCTGACTTGGCTGAATTCTACGAAGGCGATCAAGAATACGAAGCAGGTACTGTTTTAGTGTTCGGTGGGGATAAAGAAGTTACAACAACTACTACAATGAACGACACACGTTCAGCCGGTGTAGTAACAACTAATCCAGCGTATGTAATGAATACAGAACAAACTGGTATTAAAGTTTGTGTTGCGTTAGCTGGACGTATTCCATGTCGAGTAGTTGGGCGGGTTAAGAAAGGTGATATGTTAACAACCAGTGCTACTCCTGGATGTGCTGTAAAAGCAACAAATCCAACACTAGGCGCTATTATCGGCAAAGCATTAGAAGATAAAGACTACGGCGAAGCCGGAGTAATACAAATTGCTGTAGGGAGATCATAATGACTAAACAAGTAATTAATACTGGAACAGCGCCTAATGCTAAAAATGGCGACCCAATACGTACCGCATTTGAAAAAGTAAATGCTAATTTTGATGAGCTCTACGCAACGTTAGCTGTGGCTGTTACTGAGCTGGCGCAGGACTATGCGGCGGCGATGCTAACTAGTGGGACCCATAGTGGGGTTAACGTAGAGTATATCGATTCTACTAATAAATTAAATATAACAGTGACTATCGACGGCGGCGCCGCTTCGACAACGTTTTAAGGACTATTAAAAAATGGCAACGCAAATAAAATTAAGAAGAGATACTGCCGCGAACTGGACTACTAATAGTACTGTTGTTCTAGCCGCAGGTGAGATTGGTGTTAACTTAACTTCAGGTGAGTTTAAGCTGGGTGACGGCGTTAGTACTTGGGCGGCATTAACTTACTTCCAACCAGGTGCTGGCGTAGGTAATAGATTAGTCAACGGACTTAACGAAGTTATCCTTGACGCAGATGGTGCTACGACTTTCCCAACTGGTGGACAGATAGCAAATTATCCAGGCGGCACAGGTGCCAGCGATAACAGTTGGTTTGTAACACCCGGCGGTGGCGGTAGCGGCGGTGTTTCCAGCCAAGACGGTCAGCAATATATACAGATAAACAATAATTTGTTTGTCGAGATTGGCACAAGTTACGGCACAGCAAATGAATCTATTTGGCGATTTGGTCGAAATGGCGCACTAACCAGTCCCAGTGGAAGTTTTACTAAAACAACAACAAATAATCTTGCTACCACAGTACTAACACAAATAGTATGGACCGCTACTGAAACTTACATCAGCGGTGCTAAACTTACCATCCAAGTAGAAGCAAATGAAACTGGCGGCACTGGCAGTTGGGAAACACAAGTCTGTGAGGCTGTCATTGCCGTAAGAGGTTATACTGCTGCCAGTGTGCCTGTAATGTCTGTATATGGTGTAACGCATACCAGCGTAGCACCGCTGATGACATTTACAGTAGACCGCAATCCTGTATCTAACTTGGTTGAAATTGTGGGAACTAGAACAGCAACAGCAACAACAACTGGCAACGCAAGTTTAAGAATACACTCGGTAGAAACCGGAACAATGGACTAAGGAAAAATATAACATGGCAAATAAACCTTTCGCAATACAAGGCTCCGACCTAACACTAGGCGGCGTGAATTTATCAGCAGGCGCAACTACTATTGTTATTCCTGGCGTTACTCAGGCTGCCGACTACTTTGTTGAAGAAGTAGACGAACGTGATGGTAGCAACCCAATTATATTTGGCAGTAATGCCAATGCTGTTACCATTATAGACAATGCTGACTATGTATATAGAAGTGGTGGTGCTCAACCAAGTGGTGATTATGCGTCGGCCGGCTACAGTGTTGACGAACTAGATGACGGTCAAATCGAAGAGATCAATGTTGAAAATCAAGGTATATTTTTAACTGCTGACAAGACTCGTGCTGAAGCAGCCAACATGTGGGCCACTACAACGCCTACTCCGTTTGCGTCATTCAACGCGGCCAACTGGACACAGATTCCTTTCCGTCCTAAAATGCGAGCAGGTGCTGTTGAGAATGTAGGTGGTGGATCAGGTGGTGTCGTAGAACGTAGCATCGAGTTTCCAGCAGGTGAGGAAGGTGACACAGCAGGCACACTGGCACTAATACCTAATGGCGAACTTTATCTTTGTACTACTGACTGGTTTGACTACAGCGAATACGGTGGCGAGTACAGTGGACTTGTGACTACTGGAGAATTCTTACCAAGCCAAACTGGCAACGTAAGCAATGCGGCATTTATACTTCGTGTTGATGTCCCTCCAGAAATATTGTATATTCTACAAAGCGCGGCAATTGTTCCAGGCGATTGGGAAATTGCTATGGCGGACGCAGGGTTTGGTGGCACGTATACTTGTACTGATGTAACATTTGATGTTGACAATAATCCAGTATTCTTCTGGCCATATCGCAGTGGTACTGATCCTGTTGGTATTACATCGGGCAGTGCTTTTACTGTCACATACAACGGCACAGTTCCACAGCCTGCTATTTGGACTGAAATAGCAACTGGCGGCGGAGTAGGCGATAGATTAATCAACGGACTTAATGAAGTTGTACTCGACGTAAACGGTAACCTAACAGCACCTGGTGATATCACCACAGGCGCTGATGGTGGTAGATTCATTCAAGACTGTGATGACGGCACTACCAGTATGCGTTGGATTAATGTCAACCAAGGTAGCAGTAGCACACAGTTAATCCGTGTCTACACAGGAGATCCTGATGAAGAGAATGATGTTGAGCGAGCACAGATTAAACTAAACTGGGATCAAACTGAAGACAAGAGTGGATTGACCATTAGAACATTTGATGATTCTGATGACTCAACTAATCACGACTGGCTATTTAAGGGCGACGGTGTACTACAACTACCTGTAGGTGGCGACATTGTAGACTCAACCGGTGCCTCAGTACTAGGTGTCGGCGGTGGTACTGGCGGTGATGCTAACATTTGGGTACAGACATTTGAAACAGCAACACCTGCTACAGATGTGCCACAGGTAGTAACCAGCGTGGAATACGATAGTGCTGGCAACATCATTGCCCTGTTCAATCATGTCGATCCTGTAGACGACAGCGCATATTATTCAGTGGGCAAGTATACCACAACTGGCACACGCATATGGACTACGGGATTCGCTGACGATTTTTTCACAGACGGATGGGGTCTAGCAGTAGACAATGATGGCGGATTTGTTTACATAGCAGGCCGTACCAGTGCTGACGGTGGTCAAGACAACGCTACCCTGACTAAAATCAGTGGAACCACTGGCCTAGTCGAATGGAGCAAGACCTATGACTTTGGCTACAATAGTTCTAGTCCAGTAGTTGATGTGTCCAACACCGGCGCTCCTGTTATGGTTGGTTTCGCTGAAAACGGTGATGACCGCTACGTGACAACGACCAAAATTGATCAAACAGATGGCACAGTCATTTGGTCAAGAGCATTAGACGGACAAAACGATGAAGAAGCCTATGGTATGGCAGTGGGTCCTAGTGGTGAAGTAGTGGCTGTGGGTTATATGGAGTCATTTGGAATACAGGATGCGGCTGACGATTTGTATGCTGATCTCGCAGGTAATCTAAATTGGACTATAGGTGGCTCAATAAACTCTAATGGAGTTACAGCAGATTTTACTTTTGCTGCCGGTTTCCCTACATTTACCAACATTGTTGATACAGTAGGTGGCAGAACAGTAGACGATGTAATTGTCACGGTGTTGGGTTCCACGATTGGTGGAGTGAACGGTGTAGATGATATGATTGTCAAAGTGGCCACCGTGGCTGTTAACGACACTGATGATCGTATGTTGGTGGTCAAGTATGCTGCCAACGGTACTATCGTTTGGCAAAAGGCCATACAGTTTGACGCGGACTTTGACTGTAGTGGCGCAGACGCTGACATTGACAGTGAGGGCAATATCTATGTGTGTGGTCAGTATAGCGCCGATAATGTTGACCCAATTGGCCAACTAATGTCCATAGTTAAATTCAACAGTTCAGGTGTCAAACAGTGGAGTCGCCGTGTGGTGGGCAACTGTGGGCAATGGACCTCAAGCATAGTGGTTGGCGCTGATGACCATCTTTATCTATCTGCCACAACCTTTACTGGAACAGACCCTGGCGACCTTGACATTCATTTGGTCTTGGCCAAATATAGTTTTGATGGCCTAGTGGCATGGCAACGACTGTTAGATTATACTGCTGGTTATTCATTTGGTACGAACTTCTTTGGATCCGACATTGGCGGAAGTAATCTAGCAGTTAAACAGGATTATGTGGCCGTAGGCCTTGGGTTTGGTGGCGAAGATCCATTTGGAGGTCCGGGAAGTGTTAATGCCGCAGTAGCACAGATTCCGGCCTCTGGCGATGTGTTCACAGTGGGCAACTGGGATTTCAAAAGCGCAAGTTTCAGCGGTGTACTTAACAGTTCAGCCAGTGATATCACAGTGGTTAATGCTGGCAAGACAGACTATGACAATATCGCAAACATAAGCATGGGCACTGTTACTCTAGAAGAAGATTCAAGCAACTTCCTAATAGGCACACTGTTCACAGCACCGGGTGGTGACAACAGTTTGGTCAACGGTGCTTACTCAGTTACTTTGGAAAATACTGGCACATTGACATTGCCAGCAGGTGGTACTATCACTGAAGGCTACGTTACCAGCAATCCCACAATACAACTTACTCCAGCGACGCCAGATGTTGCCAGTCAGAAATTAGTGATCAAAGGTGGCGGTTCATATGATTATACCGACAATGGTATAAACATAAATTATTATACTAATACTGCTATAGTCGGTGATACTCTTACTTTCTATATCAATTCATCTACTTACGCTGGCCAAACGCTCTACTGGTGGATCTACCCAGAAGGCGCTGGCATATCAGATCCAGGATCAGGCACAGTGGTATTGGATGGCAGTAGCGGCATCATTAGTTTTGTATTAGACAGTGATGACAATGAGTTTACTCTGCGTGTGTCACCTGAAGCCAACAACTATGACCCTGCAAGTTTAGGAGTTGAATCAGGCTTAATCAACGCTGACGCACCTACTTTTGATTATGAGCATCACCTACACTTGACCACAGGCGACTTGTCTGAAACTAGCATTTTTCTAGGCACTGATGACCACAATGTTCGTACTACAACTGATGGCGGTATTGAAATAACCACTCCTAACACAAGCAACAATGTTTGGAATTTTGATGTTGCTGGAGATCTAAATCTACCAGATAACGGTGGTATAGTGTTTGACCGCAACAACACAACAATACGTGTGGGCATGGGCTTCCATATTGCCAGCGGTGAAGGTATCAGTCTTGACGCTATTGATCAAACTGCTATACTAACTCTAAGTGGTGCTGGTAATGTTCCAGTAAATCAAACTTATAACAAAACTAACGATACACTTTATACAGGTAATGACAACAGTAGTGTCACTGTAGAAAACCTAGGCGGCACTTGGTTTGTATTCATAGATGGTGATGCCAAATACACCAGCAATGATCTCATCGGGTGGGCTCTAAGTACTGGACCTGGACCTGTGCCGGTTGGAGTATTATCAAATAGCTATAAAAGTTGGGTATTTTCTCCAACTGGTAATTTAACATTCCCAGATGGTACTACAACAACAGGCGATACAGTTATTTCAACCAGCACTTATGATATACAAAGTATTGGCAATACACTAATTCGAACCAATACCACTGTCGGCGCAAAGACTTGGACCTTTGGCACAGATGGTTCATTAACATTACCAGGCGCTGTAGTTAAAAGTACAGTGGCCAAGACTGGTGTGATATTGCCAACAATTACTGGCATCGCAGAGTCATTAACTCACAATTCTGGATTAACTGGATTAACTGACGCTCAATACGGTCCGTTTACACTAGGCACTGTGACTTTTAGTGTGGCTGTTAACGGCGGTGTTATTAATAATTTTGTTAGCGTGAGTAGCACAGCAAACGTAACAATCAACGATGTGTTAGGCACAATTGACAGCGGTGACATTGGCGGCACCGCAGGCGCATTAACAATTACTGTCACAGTTAATGGAGTAGTTCAAGCGACTCCAACAGCATTGGATCTAACTAAAACTGTTAATGTGATTGGTACTAACCACTACGGGTTAGCAGACGGTGTCGAAGGACAGATCATGTACTTTGTACCATCAAGCACACATGGCAACACTAGTGATGCGTATATACTAGTATCAAATGCTAGAACTGTTATTACTGGAGTGGGAATGTCAAATATAACAGATTACAGTTGGACACCGTTTACTGGTGAATCACTAGAACCTACAACTATTGCTATGGCTATATTTGCTGACGGTGCTTGGTGTTTACGTGGCGGCGCAAGTAATTAAGCTCTAATACATTGTTTTTGTAGCTTAATACAGGTATCGCACTTTCCATAAGGTGCGATATTCATTACCCAACAAACTAGCTAAATACTTAAAAGAGAGCGCAAACCATGGCAAACGGATTTATTATACCAGATAATTTAAAACTAAAATTAGGCAAGTACCCTAACGACGGTACAGGTGACGATTTACTTACCGCGTTTACTAAAGTCAACAGCACATTTGATTTAATTAATGCTACGTTTGCTACAGGCGTTGGGGGCGAAAATCTCGGTAGCGGTACCGCAGTATTTGCTAGTTACGTTGATAATAAATTAAAATTTAAAACATTAACCGGAAGCTCGGGAATTACACTAACTTCCAACGCTACGACTATTGATATAGCATCGGTAGTAGAGGTATCAACTGATGTATCCCCTACACTCGGTGGCAGTTTGAGCCTAAATGGTTATAATGTTATCGGGGCAGGTAGTCCAGGCGCAAGTGGCGATGTTCGAGCAACAGTATGGGGCTTTGATATTAGAACGCTTAATAATCAAATTCAAACTGCGTTAAACGCAAACTTCGGTGATTTTGGAACATTTACTGCTCCGACTACAAGTACTTTTGATTTAGGAACCTTTTAAGGTAGGAGAAGAATATGGCATTACAATTAAGAAGAGGGATAAACTCTCAAAGAGCAACCACTCCATTAGCACCGGGAGAACTAGTTTATGTGACTGATAATTTATCAGCACAGGTTAGCCCGTTATACATCGGTGATGGGTCTACTACTGGCGGTGTTCCTGTTGTTAGAGTAGTTAGTGTAAACAGCCAAACTGGCGCAGTGGTACTAACTTCTGACAATATTTCTGAAGGTACTACTAACAGATATTATCTTGCTGAAAGAGCTCAAGACGATGTCGCGGCGGCGTTAGTTAACGGTGTACACACTGGAATTACATTTACATATAATACAACTCCACAAGACAGTGGAAACAGAATTGACGCAGTAGTCTCAGCAAGTGGTACGGTTAACAGCGGCCTTGCTAACTCTCTTGCGCGGTATGCAACTACTGGTACAGCAGTGTCCAATACTGAAAATTTAACCTGGGATGAAACATCAAATCTTTTAACAATTGAAAACGGTGCGTTAGGAATGACTGCTAGTACTAGTCCAAGGGCGTTAATAGCCCTTAACACCAGTGTAAACACATCGACTGCTAATTCCATAGCTTTTAATAAATCTCGCGGAACGGTTCTATCACCAACAACTATTGTTAGTCAAGACAGCCTCGGCAGTGTAATTTTTCAAGGGTATGATGGTGATCAATTTATACTTGCTTCCCAAATTACATCTAGCGCATTTAAAACTGTGTCAAATAACATAGTTCCATCAAGTATTAATATTTTTACTATGGGTACTGATGGAGTACTGCGTAATAATTTAAGAGTATTAGATACTGGTATGACTGTTATTGGCCCGTATATCTCGGCAACTGACACTGGCACCGGACAGCTATTAATTACATCAACTGTTAACCCGCAGACCAGTTTCTTTGGTAACTCAGTAATCGGTATAAATTCATTCTTTAGCGGCCAAGACGGCCAGAATTTTAGTGTTCAAAGGGGGCGTGGCACATATGCAGTTCCAACCACAGTTCAAAACGGCGACGACCTTTTTGATATATCGTTTAGTGGCTATGATGGTACCACTTCTGTAGGTAGCGTATTAATGACTGCTTCTGTAGACGGAGCAGTTTCTACTAACGTGGTTCCAGGAGCTTTCACTATCAGTGTTAGAAATGCTAGCGGTACACTAACCCCTGTGGCAAAAATTAACAATAGTACATCAACAACTAACGGAGTACTTGCGGTAACAGGCACAGTGAACGCTAGTGTAGCAATAAAAACTGGTGTGTTTGCTGATAATACTGCTCGAGACACTGCTATTCCTACACCATCTGTTGGTATGATTATATTCAATACTACTACTGGTAAATTTGAAGGCAATACTGACGGTACATTAGGTGGTTGGGTAGCGTTAAACTAATTTAGGATTATTCATGGCACTAGTAGTATGGACCCAACTATCAGGATACTCCTTTGGAACATTCCAAGAAAGGTCTACTCAAGAACTTAATTTGCCTGTTGATCTATCAGCGGGTGTTTCTAATTTTAGAGTTATATCGGGACATCTTCCCGGCGGCCTTAGAATTTCAGGATTAAAAATTGTAGGAACCCCTTACGAAGTTTCTAGAGATACTACCTACGAATTTTGTATTCGAGCAGAAAAAAACGGTCAGATATCCGATCGAACATTTTTTATAACTATCCAAGGGCCTGATGCTCCCGAATTTATTACCCCATCTGGCTCACTGGCCATTAACACTAATCAGCTTCAATACTTTGTATTAGACTCAAGTTACGTAGATTTTCAAATTGAAGCCTTTGACCGAGATACCGCGGCGGGACAACGATTAAGTTTCTTTATTGCTGACACCGACGGCCTGCTACCCCCAGGATTATCGCTGTCGCCTGAGGGTAAAATTACAGGATGGGTAGAACCCGCAGTGTCGATCAAACCTGAAGACGGTTCAGGTACATATGATGACGGATACTACGATTCAGTTGCGTTTGATTTTGGATCACGTCCAACAAATGGCTACGACAGTTATATTTACGATACTGTATTTTTTGACTACAGTGTGCCTGCGGTAAGACCAAAAAAACTTAATAGAAATTACGAGTTTGTAGTTAGCATTACTGACGGTGATGTTACACCAGAAACTATTATTACCTATACTACTAATCCGACTACTGGCACTACTATGCCAAAAACTGAGTATAGATCAAAAAGAAAATTTGCAATTTTTGTAGTAGGTGATGATTATTTTAGATCAGACAACGTGTCGTTGTTAGACGGTACAAGTTTATTCACAGCAGATGCCACTTACTTACGAGCGCCGATATGGCTCACTAAGAGTAATCTTGGGTTATATAGAGCAAATAATTATATAACACTAATATTAGATACCTACGACACAGATCAAGTTATCTATTCATTAGAAGAAATAAACAGCGACATTTCGGCAGTTACTTTAAGTAAAATATACACTGATAATAAAACTGATGGTTACAGTATTACTATAACAAATACACACATCGCGCCAGTAATCGGACAATGGTTAACATTTGGCGGTTTGTTTACCATCACTGATCCGTTAACTGAAGAAGTTATAGCAACCCCCGACTACAGAAAATATCAAATATCACATGTGGCCGCATTAGGCAATAACGAATATCGACTTACTGTTGTACAACCATTACAATTAACATTACCAAACGGCATTACATTCTTTATCGGTGATTTAAGTCAACTGCCTCCAGGATTACAATTTGATATTGCTACTGCTGAAATTTATGGCATTTCACCTTACCAGCCAGCAATTACTAAAGATTACAAATTTACAATAACCGCAACTAGATTTTCTGATAAAGGTGAATACGCAAGATCACCGAGAGTATTTACGGTCAGTATAATTGGCGAAGTTGAAAGTGTTATCACTTGGATTACTCCTATTGATTTAGGTTCAATTAATGCTAACTTTGTGTCTACTTTAAAAATACAAGCCGCTACTAGTATATCAGGCGCAACAGTACTATATTCAAAAGTTAGCGGAAATCTGCCACCTGGACTAGGTCTAACACAAGATGGAGAAATTATTGGTAAAGCTAATCAGTTCTATAAACCAGGTAATCCGGGACTTACTAGATTCTTTGATCAACCGCCCCAAGTTTCTACAAAGACATTTACGTCATTTGATAACGGAGAAACTACTGTAGATCGTAAATTTGTGTTTACAGTTGAAGCAAAAGATCAATTTGGTTACAGCGCAACTACTAGAACGTTTTCAATTACTGTAGATACTCCAAATCGAGCAGTCTACGGAAACTTAAAAACTAAACCGTTCTTGAAATTAGATCAACGAGCCAAATGGAAGGGGTTCATTAATAATGCTAGTGTGTTTACTCCGGAAAGCATTTATCGACCAAACGACGAAAACTTTGGAATTCAGCAAGAATTATCAATGCTAATATTTGCCGGGATTGAAACTACAGAAGCTGCAGCCTATGTATCAGCAATGGGGTTAAATCATAAACGCAAGAGATTTCAATTTGGTGCTATTAAAAAAGCCACTGCTATTATTCCAGGAACACGCGACGAGGTATACGAAGTAGTATATGTACAAATGGTCGACCCATTAGAACCAAATGGCAATGTCCTTCCTGATACTATAAAGAATTTAGGGTTACGGTCTGCTAGTATAACAATTGATACAAATAACGACATATGGTCAGCCGGGTACAGTTTAAGTGATCCGATGGCGGCGGCAAAACGTGCTCGTATGGAACAAGTCGGCAACGCCTCAAATCGTCCTGATCCAGCATTAAGTATTGATCAATCCGGGTATGAAATATCAAACCCAAATTTAGGTACATATTATCCTAACAGTGTTTCTTTGTGGAGAGAACGCATTAAATCAAGTTACAGGATAGATAACTCTGGTAATCAAATACCATTAGAATTAGAACGAAACTACTTGCCGCTATGGATGCGCAGTATTCAACCAGGCGCAAGGCAGGAATTGGATTTTCAGTTAGCCGTTCCGCTTTGTTATTGTAAAGTAGGAACAGCAGATGACATAATATTAAACATCAAGTTTAGTGGGTTTGATTTTAAATTATTAGACTACACCTCTGATCGATATATAATTGATGCAGTCGGTGACGAGATAGGGGATAAATACCTTATATTTAGAAACGATAGGATAACAATATGAGCAATTTAAATTATAGCGCAATTAACGAATCATTCCCAGTTGCTGGCCAGGATAACGACAGCGAAGGGTTTCGTGGAAATTTTGCCGCAATAAAAGCTTCTTTGAGCGAAGCCCAGTCAGACCTGTCTGATCTACAACTAAAAACAGTATTAAAACAAACACTAGATGGGACTGATAGTGTTGCTAACGACTTATTGGGCAGTACCATTAAGAATGGATTATACAGCAACTTTAACGGATTAGTTCCAGATGCTGGAGAAACTACATTTACAGGTAATCAACATACTATTCACTTTAGTGGTGTTTCTGAAAACGCCGGTGCTCTACAAGTTTTTAAAATATCTCAAAATTCATTAATTACATTTGCTAATTGGAGAACTACGCCGGTACAATTTACCAGTATGCGTATTCATTTATTAAGTAATGGGGCCAGCGCATGGACTGTTCAATTCTCAAATAGTGGCGGATCAGTAGTATTTGATCAATCGAACGGTATAGTAAACCAAACAGTTACATTGACTGGATATACTCCGGGAGTAACCGACCCGGTTCATACAGTAGTTGATGTTTGGACTTACGACGGCGACACTGTATTCATGCGTGTGATAGGAAATTATACTACCCTTGGTGAATTAATTACATCATTCGGTAACGTAACTATCGGCGGTACGTTAACCGCAACCGGCACAACTGAATCAACTTCGCCATCTACTGGTGCTGTCAAACTTAGTGGCGGCATCGGAATCGCCAAAAGTGCCAATCTTGGATTAAATTTAACTGTAGCAGGCACTACTGAATCGACATCTAAAACAACTGGTGCTGTAATTATTGCCGGCGGTGTCGGTGTTTCTAAACGATTAAACGTAGGCGGTAATGTTGTACTAGGATCTACTACTACAAACGAAGTTGTAATCAAAGGAAATCTTACAGTTGAAGGCAATACTTCGTTATCAACGACTAGCATAACTATTGCTGATATTAATGACATTTCTAATGTTGACACTGCTACATCGCTAACTGCTAACCAAATTTTAAAATATGACGGTAGTGATTGGAAAAATAGTAATAACAATCTTAATGACGTTACTGATGTTAATATTGTATTGCCAGCCGACGGCGATAGTTTAAAGTATGATGCAGGTACATCTACTTGGACTAATAACTTTGATCTAGTTGAATATGCTGTTACTATCAATGATAACGGATCTGGTACACAGGAAGTATTTTTCTTAGACGGTACTGCTTTAAAAACAGATGCTGGCGCTGAGTTTGTTTTAGAACTTAGCCAAGGAAAAAAATATCGTTTCAATCTAAGTGACTCATCTAATAGTCCTGCTCCTTTACGGTTTTCAACAACCGCAGACACATCAGTCCCGGCGTCGATCACTCCGTATACAACAGGAGTAACCGTTTACGGTACAGCAGGGACAGCAGGTGCGTATGTTGAAATTAGAGTTACCTCCGAAACTCCAAAGATACTATTCTTGTACGGCTTAGAAGGGTCTGGCATGCTTGACACATCTCTATTAGGTGCTGCATATCCAGTAAGTGTTGGCGGATTTTATTTTACAGGAAGTGAAAATTTAGTTTCTGGTGCGCCGGCAAGTTTAGCAAAAACAGCTTCATACTTTACTGCTACTACCACACCTGTTACTGCTACGTTAATGGAAGGTAAGGATGGACAAACCAAAGCGTTTATGTACACCGCCGGTGATAGTACTATGACTATTTCTGTAGTAAACCCAGGGTGGGGTGGGGCTGGTACAATACTATTTGATACTATTGGACAAAGTTGTCTATTACAATACATTGATAACAAATGGTTCTGTATCGGTAATAACGGCGCAGTATTTGCTTAATCTATGCATCCATTAGCCGGAGACCTATCGCAATTTAAGGATTCAGAAATTGAATCCAAAATTAACGACTTAACTCGTAAGTATTTCAGCACATACAATTTTGAGCTACAACAACAAGTTGCTATGATGCTAGATACTTATAAGTCAGAAATGGCAAACCGCAGGCTTCGAGAATACGAAAAAATGATGAATTCTCGCAATAAAGATCTTGACAAACTGATTAATGTAAGTTAAAATATAGGCTATGCGCCTAGATCAATTTGGTAATCCTATCTTTAATTCACAAGACATATTCAAGGTCCTCTATCAGGGCAAGCTAACTAATCTAAAAAAAGTTACAGTAGATTACACTGACGATATTGAGCAGTTAGAGAAAACTGCTGGATTTGAGTTTGATCGCTTTAATCAGCAATTAGATCAAATTTCAATCAAAGACTTTGACCAAGCACTACAAAGTGATTGGTTTATGCCAAAAGAATATTTAGAGTTTGATGTAGAAGCACACTGTTTATCTAGGTGTACTACTGATGCCGAGCGTGAGAGGGTTACCGCAGAAATTACTGCGTATAAAGAACGAGATATGATTCCATTGCTACAATGGATTAAACATTTTGTCGATACGTGTAACGAAAATAACGTAGTTTGGGGTGTAGGGCGTGGATCTAGCGTAGCCAGTTTTGTGCTTTTTTTGCTAGGAGTACACGAAATAGATTCAGTCAAATATAATTTAGACTGGCAGGAATTCCTGAGATAAGTAATAGTATAATCCAAGGAGATTAAAATGGCAATGAAAGAACAACAAAGATCAGTTTACCGAACAATGCAAGGTAAAGAAATTGACATGACTAAATTGGTTATGCAAAACGAAATGACCGTAGCAGTGGGCAACGTAAAAGTTAACGCCCGTGGCGACGAATTAGGCCCTGGCGGCAAAATTATTCGCAAAGTTGAAGACACAATTGCAGTTCCAACTGGGGCAGGTGCGGTTGCTGACAAGCAAGTATCACGTGTACCTGCTACTAAAACAGTAGCCGATCAAGATCCAGAGGGCGACGAATGAATGTAGTACAAGGAAAACTTATTCCAATTCGAGATAATGTCTTAATTACAGACATGAATTTTGAAGAACAAAAAACTTCAAGTGGTATTATTATCAGAAGTGACGACGGAAAAAGTGAGGGTATTAAACCGCGCTGGGGTAAAGTTTGGGCTATCGGTAAAGACCAAAAGGATGTTCAAGTAGGAGAATGGATTCTAATCGAACACGGTCGTTGGACTCGAGGAGTTACTGTTAGAGGTGATGACGGTGATGAATTTGTTATCCGGCGAGTTGACACTAAGGCTATTCTTCTAAGTACTGACGAACCACCGAATGATTTTTATTCTGGCGAACACAGCACACCTGGTCACGGGTCGACTCACAGCCCAGAAGATTTTATGCGTCCACATTACTAATGTGTAATTGCTTTGAGCAACAGGACTATTGACTAGTCCTGTTCTTACCTGTATAATAGTGATAAGGAGATTACAAATGGAAATTCAACCTAAAGATACAAGCAAGGGACATTTTTATGTTAGCCTAGCTAAGAGTGTAATTCGGATCGTTGCTGGGGGATGTCTAGTCAGCGGTAATTTTGTATTTGCCGGCACTGGCTTTATCCTGGCTGAAGTGTTAGGCATCGTTGAGGAACTGGTATGAAAGAACTATGGGTAGAAAAATATAGACCAGCAACTATTGAAGGCTACGTCTTTAGAGATAGTCATCAAAAAGAGCAAGTCCAACAATGGATTAAACAAAAATCAATTCCGCATTTGTTGTTTAGTGGTAACGCAGGGATTGGCAAAACTACCCTAGCTAAAATTTTATTTAATGAACTTGATTTAAATGAATACGATATTTTAGAAATCAACGCAAGTCGAACTAACTCGGTCGAGGATGTTCGTGACAAGATTGTTAATTTTGTACAGATGATTCCGTTTGGTGATTTTAAAGTAGTATTGCTAGACGAGGCAGATTATCTAAGTCCAAACGCACAGGCAGCTTTACGTGGTGTTATGGAAGAATATCATACTACCGCTAGGTTTATTCTTACTTGTAACTATCCTAATAGAATTATTCCTGCGTTACATAGCCGTTGCCAAGGCTTTCATATTGAACGTGTAGACATTACTGAATTTACTGCCCGCATTGCTGAGATCTTGATTACAGAAGCAGTGGAGTTTGAACTCGATACTTTAGACACGTTTGTTAAAGCAACGTATCCAGATTTGCGTAAGTGTATTAATACTGTTCAAATGAATAGTTTAGATGGTAAATTACACAGTCCAGAAAAAGGTGACAGCGGGCAAGCTGATTATAAACTTGAAATGGTTGCGTTGTTTAAAGCTGGAAAGATCAGTGAGGCACGTAAGTTAGTCTGCTCGCAGGCTCGTCCAGAAGAAATGGAAGAAATCTATCGATGGTTGTATGATAACATTGCTATATTTGGCGATGAGCCAACACAAGACAAAGCTATCCTTATTATTAAAGCAGGATTAGCAGATCATGCGTTAGTTAGTGATGCTGAAATTAACTTAGCTGCAACGCTGATAAGATTAAGTCACTTGTAAACAAAAAGGGCCCGAAGGCCCTTTTTTAATCACCGTATATTGATAACACTTCCTTAACGGCATCGTGCCTTTCAATATCTTTATGATCGAACTGGACTATATCAATATGTTTAAGTCCGGGCTTCTTCGATAATAAATTACAAAATTCTATTAGTCCATTATCGTTCATACGATCTGCTTGGGCTAAATCGCCTGTCACTACCATCTTAGATCCTTCACCTAAGCGTGTAAGTAGCATCTTCATTTGATTAGCTGTGGTATTCTGACACTCGTCAGCGATAATGTAAGCATTTTTAAATGTTCGGCCTCGCATATAAGCGAGCGGGCTAATTTCAATAGTTCCATCCTCTAGCATTTTAGCTATGTCTGTTTGTTTATAATATTCTCCAAGTACGTCAAATATTGGTCTTGTCCACGGGGCCATTTTTTCATTTAGCGTACCTGGTAAAAATCCCAAATCTTCATCTACGGAAACGGCGGGTCTAGTCACAATGATCTTGTCTACTATACCTTCTTGAAACAATTTAATTCCATGTTGAACTGCTAACATTGTTTTGCCTGTGCCAGCTGGCCCGATAGCAAATATAATGCTTTTTTGTTCGTCTTGGAGTTTTTGTATGTATATCTTCTGGTTGGCATTTCGCGCCTGAAGGCTCACACGTTGCTTCTTTTGAGGAAGGTATGGTTGAAAGTCAATGACTTTAACTTCTGATGTAAAGCGTTTTTTCACTCTTTTTGTCATCTAAGTTGCTCCTACTTTAATGTAAAAGTAGGACTTGTAGCGACCGCCTCGATTACTACAGAGGTCCTACACTATTATTTAACTAATACATAGAAATATAAACTGTTAGCTTATGATTTCAAACCAGCTAAATAAGTATAATGAATTCTAGGAACTCTCATGCATGATATTTTAGACATAATCCGTAACATAGATGATCTATACGAAAACAACACTAGCATCAGTGTATTAAAAGACTTTGAGCGTGTACTCGACGTAATGGATCTATATGTGTATGATAATTGGGAAGATGGTGAACTAGCATCAGGCCCAATAGTGGATCGACATTGGATAACTGCTAGTTTTATGTGGCCCAAGAATAAGATGCCAGACCCAGACGGTGCTAAACGATTACTAGACTTAGGTTGTAAAATATCCTACGAAAAGAGTCATTTAATTGAACCTCGAAAGATCCGTACACCGGATGACCTTCGTCCAGGTACTAAAAAAGGTAAACTAGATCATAAACCTATTTGGATTGTCGAAATTCAGATGCCAAAGAAAGTAGCTTTTGATATATACAAAGGTTACATGGACAAAATGAAGAACGAAAATCAAGATCAAGAAGCCACTGCTCCTAAAGCAGGAACACCTGCTCCTGGCGGCATGCCTGCTCCAGCGGCTCCTGGCGGTGCGGCTCCTGCTCCTGGCGGCATGCCTGCTCCAGCAGGCGCGGCTGCGGCTCCACCGGTATAATTATGAAATACATTACAGAAAGTTTACGTGCTACTGACCTAAGACACTTTGTTAAAAAAGTGTTTGAGATCGATTCGTATAAAAGTAAAATTGGCGACGACGAAGATATTGTTGTAGTAGCATTTACTGTTGACGGCGAAGATCCTGCTAAAGACCTTGAAAATTTTATTGAAATGGGTTACGATTTTGTACTCGACGCAGACATTACTCCAGGCGAAATGGACGATGGCAAATATCGAGTGTTTGTTGAATTAGAACGTAGCAGACACGTTGCTAGTCAAATCAACGCAGTGTTAGACGGTGTTAAGAAATTATGTGACGAGCCTAATATGCGATTTAGATACTTTAAAAGTTTTAAAAGCCAAGAAGCATCATTAGAGAATTTAGAACTAGCTGTGCCAAGTGACGCAGAATCTTACAAAGTTGCTACACAAGAAAATATGTTAGAAAACTTTAGCAACTTTTTTAGAAACAGTTATGCTGAAGAAATTCATTTACTTGACGAATCAATTAGCTTTAAAAAAGGCTACGGTGATTTAGTAAAATTTAATATCATTACTAGCGGTACACGACAAGAAGTCTATACTGCGGTAAAAGGTCCTATTATGTTAGAAAGCTCAAGCATGGCAGAAGTCATGTTTTTGTCTAAGTATATCGGGCCGTACAATATTACCAAAATTGGTGATACATTTATATTTGAAAACAGCGGTTGGGCCGTTGCTCTTAAAAGGAAACTATAATGTCAGATTTTGATTTTGAATTTACGCCAGAAAAACTAGCACAGATTATTCCTGGCAATCAGTATGTGTCTCATTGGTACGAAGCACTTTGTAAGATTTTACCTGACTATGAAATTAATACCACAAATCGTGTGGCAGCATTTCTAGCACAGACAGCACATGAATCAGGCGGATATAAAGCATTAAAAGAAAACTTAAACTATCGCGCTGTAACACTACGTAAGGTATTTCCTAAATACTTTCCAACTGATGAATTGGCAAATGCTTACGCACAAAAACCAGAAATGATCGCTAATCGTGTATACGGAAATCGTATGGGCAATGGCGACGAAGCAAGCGGCGATGGATTCCGTTATTGCGGGCGTGGCCTTATTCAATTAACAGGTAAACAGAATTATCAAAACTTTGCTGATAGTATCGAAACCCCTGTAGAAGAACTTCCAGAGTTTCTAGCAACTTTTGAAGGCGCTATTCAATCAGCTTGCTGGTTCTGGGAAGCTAACAATTTAAATCAATGGGCAGACTCAAGTGATATGCTAACTTTAACAAAGCGTATTAATGGCGGAACTATTGGTCTAGAAGATCGTATTAAGCACTACAACCACGCTATTCACGTGCTACACGGGTAAGCTATTATGGGACAAATTCAGTGGATGTTGAGTCTTATTCCAGATAGCATTTTTGTTTGGGTATATTATATACTTACAATAGCAGGAGTTAGTCTTTACATCGGAAGTAAACTTGTAAGATGGATTCCTATGATGGGTCAGTACAAACTTCCAGCAGAGTTAGTTGGCGTTGTATTGTTAGTAGTTGGTGCCTATTTGTTTGGCGGACATGGGGTACAACAAGCATGGTTAGCTCGTGTAGCAGAATTAGAAGCAAAAGTAAAAGCTGCCGAAGAGCAGAGTCAAAAAGTAAACACAGTTATACAAGAAAGGGTAGTCACTAAAATTAAAGTAGTGAAGGAAAACGTTTATGTTAACAGAGAAATTATCAAAGAAGTTGCCGGTAAGCAGTTGGATTCTAGCTGTAGCTTGCCTAAGTCTACTGTCAGCTTGCACGACAGCGCCAGTCGTAATGAAGTGGCCGGACGTGCCGCCGCAACTGATGGAGCCGCCAGCGAAGTTAAAGCCAGTCAGCTCCTTGACAGAGTCGTTGAAAACTACGGCTCCTGCCACGAAAACGCAGCCAAACTAGAAGCATGGCAAGAATGGTATAAGGAACAGAAGAAAATCTTCGAAAGCGTTAAATAAGAGTATATTAAGCAGGAGCGAACAATGGCATTAATAGATTCAGTATTAAATTTAGTAACAAAGCAACCAAAAGATCTAGACGCACCAAAGCCCCCAGTAGGTTCACGTTCGGAGAGAGAAGCAAAACTAAAAGACAAAGCAGGTATGGTTATTAGCATATTTGCTTTGTTATTAGCAGTTAACGCATGGTACGGCGGCAAGTTATCTAGCACAGTATTAAACAATACATTAGGTGCTAACAATGCGTGGGCACAATATCAAGCAAAGAATAATCGTTTAGTAAGTTTTGAAATTGCCAGCAAAACAACTAGTGATTCAAAACTAAAAGCAGAATTCAAGTCAGAAGCAGAGCGTATGGATGCTGACAAAAAAGAAATTGCTGCCAACGCCCGTAAGATGGAAGCAGAACGTGAAATAGCAAAGCACTCTAGCCCATGGATTGGTTACGCAAGCACAGCATACCAGTTGGCTATTGTTGTATTATCAGCAAGTATTCTTGCTGTTAGTATGGCCATGTTCTGGGGTAGCTTTGCGGTAGCAGGATTTGGTATCTTATTAAGCCTAAATGGTTTATTTCTTTGGTTTTAAAATAAATTAGGAGCGACAAATGAGCGAAGAAGTTAAAAGCGAAAGCGAAAAGAAAAAAGAAGATTGGATGAATTCAAAATGGCGTCCAATGATGGGCTGGATGTACATGATGGTTTGTATGTGCGATTTTATATTATTTCCAGTACTATGGTCACTATTACACGCTGTACTACATACAGCTAATATGACTCAATGGAATCCACTGACACTACAAGGTGCCGGGCTATTCCACATTGCAATGGGTGCAGTTTTAGGTATTGCGGCATTTGGTCGTACACAGGAAAAGCTAGGTGGAGCAAACAATGGCGGAGCACAGACACCAGGAACAGGATTTGCGGGCGGCCCATCAACATTTAGCCAACCGTCAACAGGAGGCTTCGGCTCATCCGGTGGTTTTAATTCACCAGCACCAGCACCAAGTGGCTTTGGCGGAGGCGGCTTTGGAAGCGCACCTTCAGCACCGAGCACAAGTTTTGCGCCAGCACCAAGTTGGGGTACAACGCAAATAGCAACAACGGCAACTGGCAAGAAGATCATTCCAGACGAGCCGCAACCAATTTTATAAGGAAAACACAATGAAAAATATTATATTTGTAGCAGGACTATGTTTAGTGTTATCTAGCACAGCATACGCAGGTGGTGAAACAAAAGAAGTATGTAAAGATAAAACAGATAAAGCTGGTAAAGTTATAAACGATAAAGCTGGTAAACCAGTCCAAGTTTGTAAGAAAATTAAAGTTCACAAGAAAGTGGAAGGTACTGCCGTAGAAGGTACTAAGCCAGATCCTAAAAAGAAGTAATCAAACTCTTGACAGGCTCCATTTAAGATAGTATAATTAATACTATTAATGGAGCCTTTTTTACGACCATGACTGACTATTACCAAACCCTAGGCGTTGGCGAGCAAGCTAGCCCAGATGAAATAAAGAAAGCGTATCGAAGCTTGGCTAATAAACACCACCCAGACAAGGGTGGGGATCAAGCCAAATTCAAAGATATAAGTGTTGCGTATGATGTGTTAAGCAACGCCCAAAAGAAAGCCGAATACGATCAACAACGTATGTACGGTGGCGGTCCACAAGTAAGATTTACATCAGGGGATCCGTTTGGTGATATGTTTAGCGGTGGCGGTAATCCCTTTGGGCAAGGTCACCCGTTTGGTGATATTTTTGGTCATATGCGTGGTGGGAATCAACGTCGAAATAGAGACTTAAATATTCAATGTCAAATCAGCTTGCTAGATTCTTACTTAGGAAAACAGTTAGAAGCTAACTATAGATTGCCTAGTGGTAAACCACAAACTGTAGTCATCAATGTGCCACCCGGAATTACCCACGGTGAAACTATTAGATACGCAGGACTAGGCGATGATAGTTTTCCTCACGCACCTCGGGGTCATTTAAATGTAACCATTGTTGTGTTAGGAGACCCTGCTGGCAAATTTGAACGCCGAGGCGATGACCTATATACAAGTATAGACATTACACCAATAGAAGCAATGGTGGGATGTCAAAAAGTTGCCGTGTCTATTACTGGCAACACCATGCCTATTGACATGCGACCCGGAGTAAATGTTGGTACAGAATTTGCCAGCGCAGGACAAGGATTTACTAATCCCCATTCGGGATACAAAGGAAGATTTGTAATTGTAGTAAATATTAAGTCGCCGGCAGTAACCGATCCAGATTTAGTAGCAAGGTTAAAACAACTTAATGATGAAATTAATTCACGATCCTAATCCAATACTTAAACAAAAAGCCGAACCTTGGGATTTTAAAAATCATGTTAATGCCGCAGTAGTAGAACAAGAAATGTTAGCAATAATGAAAGCTAACAAAGGAATTGGTCTTGCCGCTAATCAAGTTGGGCTGTTACGTAGGGTATTTGTATTACAGTTAAAAAATGGGCGTGAAGTAGGATGTTTTAATCCATATATTTTAATTGGCGATAATGATCTAATACATGACCAAGAAGGGTGTTTAAGTTTTCCTAATTTATGGCTTAACGTTAAAAGACATAATAAAATTACTGCCGCTTATCTTGACAACGCTGGCAAACAGTGTATAATAGAACTTGATGGCATTGACTCTAGATGTTTCCAGCATGAATTGGATCATTTAGATGGAATAACATTTACTGAATATGTAAGTGATTTAAAATTACAAATGGCACGGAAAAAACAAAGGAAATTAAATGGTTGAACCAAGCGACAATTTACAAGCAGTTTTTGAAAAAGCAATTGATACTGCTAAAAAATTACATCACGAATATCTAACAATTGAACATTTATTGTTTGCCATGTTGTTAGATGAGTCGTTTACTAATACTATTCAAGGATACGGTGCCGATGCTGAGAATCTAAGAAAAAATCTTGGAGAATATCTTCAACATAAGTGCGCCGAAATTACCATCCAAGATGTAGTAGTTAAGCCAAAGAAAACTCAATCAGTTGAGCGTGTACTTAATCGTGCGTTTACACAAGTATTGTTTAACGGACGCCAGAGGATTGAACCAACTGATGTGTTCCTTGCTATGATTGGCGAAAAACGTAGCTGGGCACATTTCTATATTGCTCAAGGAAATATCGATAAAGATAAATTTGCCGACTACATTAACAATTCGGTTGAGCAGGAAGAAGTAGAAGAACAAGATAATTCTAGTAGCAGAGCACTGGCATCATTTACTACAAACTTAAACGACTCTGTTAAGAAGAATAAGATTGATCCTGTTATTGGTCGAATTGAAGAGTTAGAAAATATTGCGCTAGCGATGGGTCGACGTAGCAAGAACAACGTTATCCTAGTAGGAGATCCAGGTGTAGGTAAGACTGCTATAGCAGAAGGACTTGCTTACAATATTGTTAAGGGTGCTGTACCAGACTTTCTAAAAGACTATACAGTTTATAACCTGGATATTAGTGCGATGCTTGCTGGCAGTAAGTATCGTGGAGATTTTGAAGAACGTTTCAAGCAAGTGTTAAAAGCCCTTACTAAGAAAGGTAAGACTGTGCTGTTCATCGACGAGGCACATATGATCTCTGGCGCAGGATCAGCAGGTAACTCTGCTAACGATCTCGCTAACATGATGAAACCAGCTCTAAGCAAAGGCAACATTAAGTTGTGGCCAGTA
>Ga0209230_10000140_pt1 | contig 26159 bp, 27 predicted proteins | sample LakOntMetagenome_FD_187467 | JGI IMG/M metagenome (GOLD analysis project Ga0209230, IMG submission 187467) | Freshwater and sediment microbial communities from Lake Ontario - Sta 18 epilimnion Metagenome (SPAdes) (version 2) | ecosystem: Environmental > Aquatic > Freshwater > Lentic | place... | reverse complement strand
GTAGATGCCCTAAAAAAATACGGATTATTTAAAGGCATGTACCTCTCAATAATCCGTATCAGTAAATGTAGACCGGGTGGAGGTCATGGTTACGACCCCGTTCCGTAATATATTATACTAAGAAGCCGCGCTAAAACGCGCTGCTACTGTATTCCAGTTTACAACATTCCAAAACGCAGCTAGATAATCTGCTCTGCGATTTTGATATTTTAAATAGTAAGCGTGTTCCCAAACATCAGCGCCTAATATTGGCGTTCCTTTTACTTCAGCAACATCCATTAAAGGATTGTCTTGATTTGGGGTAGAAGAAACCACTAGTTTACCATCTACAACTACTAACCAAGCCCAACCACTTCCAAAACGAGTAAGGCCAGCAGCAGCAAATTTTTCTTTGAATGCATCCAATGAACCAAATGCAGCATCAATCGCTTCTGCTAATGCACCCGTTGGCGCACCGCCAGCATTGGGTGCTAAACTTTCCCAGAAAAATGTATGGTTCCAATGTCCACCACCGTTGTTACGAACAGCAGGGCTAATGCTTCCTGCAGCAGCCACTAGCGCTTCAATTGTTTTTGATTCATGCTCTGTACCTGCCACTGCTTTGTTTAAATTGTCTACATAAGCTTGGTGGTGTTTACCATGATGAATTTGCATGGTAGTGGTATCGATATGTGGTTCTAATGCATCATGTGCATAGGGTAAGGGTGCAAGTGTAAATGACATAATAATATTTTTAAAAAATAATGAATGAAAGCACAAAGCTACACCCTAATTGGAGCCCATCAAAATGCTTAACGTTTGTTTTTGAAAAAGTTTTTGATGAGCCAACTACATTCTGCGGCTAATACACCCCCCACTATTTCAATTTTAGGTCCAAAAGGTTGGGCTATTTTCTGATATCCATTTTTTTCGTCCGAGGCGCCGTAAACGATACGACTTACTTTACCCCAGTAGAGCGCACCAGCGCACATCATACAGGGTTCTAGGGTAACGTATAAAGTGGCTTCTGGGAGGTATTTAGCGCCCATTGAACTATATGCAGAGGTGAGGGCTAAAATTTCGGCGTGTGCCGTAGAATCGTTTAAAAGTTCTACCTGGTTATGGCCTCTTGCGATGATTTTACCATTTACCACTACCACGGCACCTACGGGCACTTCATCTGCCTCAAATGCGAGGTTTGCTTCTTTTAAAGCTTCCTCCATATAGTATTCGTCGGGCAAATGATTCATGACGCTAAAGTAGCGTTCTTTCGTTATAATTTTTTAACCATGATATTTTTATACCACACATTGTCGCCATGGTCTTGAAGTGCAATATGGCCTGAAAATATTTTACCAAAATCAGGCATCGTTTTAAATTTACTATTTGCAATCATTTTTCTCCAAGCGTCATCGCCGTATGTTGTTGAAACTACGTTTACGCCATTTAAGTAAAAATCTAATTTACCTCTGTAGCTTACAATTTCTGCTTGGTTCCATTCGCCAACCGGTTTTACAACACCTTCTGGTCCAGCAATTAAATCATACAAGTTACCAGCGCGGTGGTTGAAAATTTTTCCATCACCATGTCCATCATTATCGAGTACTTGCATTTCTGGTCCTGTAAACCAAACATGATCAAATTTAGATTTGTCATCCTGTACCCAAAAAATAATGCCACTATTTCCTTTTGCAGAAATTTTCCATTCTAGTTTTAAATGAAAATCTTGAAGTTCTAATTCGTGTACTAAATCGCCACCACCATTGGTTTGCCAATCGGATTTATTAGAAGCATCTAGGTATAAAATACCACCATCCATTACTTTCCATGCTTTGCCAACCGTTTCTTTACCATAAGAATGCCATCCTTTGGTGTTTTTACCATTGAATAAAGAAATCCATTCTGATTTTGCCGCCACTGTTTCTTTTTTTGAATCAGCAGGTTTTGCATCCGTTGGTTTTGTTGTAGGTGTGGTACCACTAAGTAAACCACCTAATAACAATGAAGTAAAAAATGAAGCAATCATATTTTTATTTTTTAAGGAGTAGAATATACTTTACCATTTGTTCTGCATCGGCTTCAGATAATGAAGTGTGGGGTGTCATTGGGATTGCGCCCCATACACCTTGTCCGCCTTTGATAATTTTACCAGCTAACATTTTTACATTCTCTTCGGTGTTTTCATATTTTGCTGCAACGTCTTTGTACGCAGGTCCAATATTTTTTTCACTTACTTTATGACAAGTTAAGCAGTCTGATTTTCCAACAAGCTCTAAACCTTTTTGGTAATCTGGATTGCTACTTAAGTCTACTACTGCTGCAGTTGCAGTGCCTGCATCATCTTTTTTTTCATTTCCGCCTCCACATGCTACAATTAGTGCAAATACGGGAAGTGTTAGGTACATCTTTTTCACGGGTACTATTTTTAATGAGGGTTTAAAGTTATTAATCTATTCCTAAAATGGCACGATTTAATTTTTCGTTGGCACCAGTGCCGGCAAAATCATCAAACGCTTTTTCCGTTACCTGAATAATATTTTTTTGAATAAAGGGAGCTCCTTCTGCGGCGCCAACTTGCGCGTCTTTAATGGCACATTCCCACTCCATAACCGCCCAACCACTATAGTTATAAGCAGCTAATTTGCTAAATATAGCGCCAAAATTAACCTGCCCATCACCTAGTGATCTAAACCTGCCAGCACGGTCTACCCAGTTTTGATACCCACCATACACACCTTGTTTGCCAGATGGGTTAAATTCTGCATCCTTTACATGGAACATTTTGATGCGCTCATGGTAATGATCTATATAACTTAGGTAGTCTAAACATTGTAATACAAAATGTGATGGATCATATAGTAAGCAAGCCCTTTTGTGGTTGTTTACTTTTTCTAAAAACATTTCATAAGAAACGCCATCATGTAAATCTTCGCCGGGGTGCACTTCGTAACAAAGGTCTACACCATGGTTGTCAAAAACGTCTAATATGGGTTTCCATCTTTTAGCAAGTTCTGTAAAACCTGTTTCTACAAGTCCTGCAGGTCTTTGCGGCCAAGGATATACCGTGTGCCATAAAAGTGCACCACTAAAAGTTGCATGTGCGTTTAATCCTAAATTTTCAGAAGCGGCTGCTGCATATTTTAATTGCTGCACGGCCCACTCTGTTCTTGCTTTTGAATTACCGCGCACATTTTCTGGCGCAAAGCCATCAAACAAACTATCGTATGCAGGATTTACAGCAACAAGCTGACCTTGTAAATGGGTAGATAGTTCGGTGATTTCTAAACCTGCTGCGGCAACAATACCTTTTATTTCATCGGCATAGGTTTTGCTTTCGGCGGCTTTTTGTAAATCAATGCAACGGCTATCCCAGCTTGGTATTTGAACACCTTTAAAACCCAGTGATGCTGCCCATTTGCAAATACTTTCTAAAGAATTGAAAGGAGCAGTATCGCCCATAAATTGCGCTAAAAAAATACCAGGGCCTTTAATTGTTGTCATAGTAATTGATTGATGCGGTCATTTAAATTGTATACGGTGTCCATTTTTGATCCGAAGCGCCAGAAGCAACTACGTTATCAATAAATGCCATCCCTCTTAAACCATCATTGGTGTTTGGAAAATCTAACATTTCTGGAGTTGGCGTAGTGCCATCTATTTTTGCAGATAAAGTCAGTGCAAAATTGCGGTAGATATTTGCAAAAGCTTCTAAGTATCCTTCTGGATGTCCGCCTGGCGTTCTACTATTATGAATCGCGTATTTGCTAAGTCTGTCTCCGTAGTTGCCACCTGCGCGTAAAATTTGCGTTGGTGCATCGAGCCATTTTACAAGTAATGTATTTGGGTCGTGTTGTGCCCATTCAAGTCCACCTTTTTCGCCGTAGATTCTAATTTTTAATGCATTTTCTTCGCCAGCTGCTACCTGCGATGCCATTAGAACACCTCTAGCACCGTTGCTAAACTGTAATAAAACATTACCATCATCGTCAAGCATACGCCCTTCTACCATCGCATTTAAATCGGCACAAAGTTGTGTGATTTGAGCGCCCGTAATGTATTCAGCTAAGTGCGCAGCATGCGTACCAATATCACCCATACAACCTGCTTTACCTGATTTTTTAGGATCGGTTCTCCAAGCGGCTTGTGCGTTTCCTTCACGCTCACTTAATTTACTAAGCCAGCCCTGCGGATATTCTACCCATACCTTTCTAATTTTTCCAAACACATTGTCCGCTACCATGGCCCTTGCTTGTTTTACAAGTGGGTAGCCAGAGTAGGTATGTGTAAGACAAAGCGTAAGTCCAGTTTCCTGCACTTTTTGGTGCAGTTGTTTGGCTTCGTCGAGGGTAAAAGCAATTGGTTTTTCTATGACTACATGAAACCCGTGATCGAGGGCCATCATAGCAGGTGCAAAATGCGCAAAATTGGGTGTTACGATGGTTACAAAATCCATTCTTTCTGAAGCAGGAAGCTGGCTTTCTTTAGTAATCATTTCATCGTAGGTTAAATAAGTACGATGCTCGGGTAAAAACAAGGAAGCCCCTGATTCTTTAGCGATTTCAGGATTGATGCTAAGCGCACCACAACAGAGTTCTATAAGTCCATCCATATTGGCTGCAAGCCTATGTATAGCACCAATAAAGGCGTCTTTACCGCCGCCTACCATGCCCATTCTTAATTTTCTGTTCATGTTTGTTCAATTTTAAATTGTGGAACTAAAAGTAAATTTTATCGGTCAACATTTAAAATAAAAAAATTACATTTATTGAATAGAATTTATCACGAACCTTTTACGATTATGCAAAACAACATTCAAAAGCAGCAACTCTTTATTGCCAGCTGCTTAGCGTTACTTGTTACTTCCTTGTCTTTTGGCATTCGCGCTGGTATTTTAGGCCAGTTGGGCGAACAGTTTCAGCTGAGTCCGGGTCAGCTCGGAACCATTGCTGCCACTGCCTTTTGGGGCTTTCCACTCGCGGTTGTAATAGGTGGTTTTGTGGTGGATATCATTGGCATGAAAAAATTATTGTTGGTGGCTTTTATATTTCATTTGGTAGGTATTTTACTTACCGTTTTTGCCGGCGGTTATTGGGGTTTATTTATTTCGACCCTTTGTATTGGAATTGCCAATGGTACCGTGGAAGCGGCTTGTAACCCGCTCGTAGCAACCATTTACGCAGATAATAAAACCACCAAATTAAACCACTTTCATTTGTGGTTTCCGGGTGGAATTGTAATTGGTACTCTTATTGTATACTTTTTAAGCAAAGCAGGAATTGGTTGGCAGGTGCAGGTTGGATTAATGGCCATTCCCACTTTGTTATATGGATATTATTTTAGCAAGTTAGATTTTCCGGTTACAGAACGTGTGGCAAGTGGTATCTCTACTGCTGCTATGTACAAGGCGCTGCTGAATCCACTTTTTTTAGTGATGATTGTACTTATGTTTGGAACAGCTATTACCGAATTATTTACAGGTCAATGGATTGATGTATTACTTAAAAATGTTTCTGATAATGCACTCTTATTATTAACCATCGAAACGGGTATTATGGTGATAGGGCGTGGTCTTGCAGAACCCGTGGTACACCGCTTTTCACCAACAGGCGTTTTGTTTTTATCGGCAGTATTATCGGCGGTAGGACTTTATATTATGGGTCACACAACAGGTAATATGTTATTTGTGGGTGCAATTGTGTTTGGTATGGGCGTATGTTATTTCTGGCCTACCATGCTAGGTTTTGTTGCAGAAAATTTACCTGAAACAGGCGCTGTTGGTTTAAACCTTATGGGTGGTGCTGGTATGTTTGCTGTATCGGTGTATATGATATTTATGGGTGATCATTATGCGGAGTTGCAAGCTTCTTCGTTAACACCAGCAAAGGCTGGACAAGCGGTACTCAATACCACGCTTTTGATTCCAGTATTTTTATCAGTAGCATTTGCGGGTTTGTTTTTATACATGCGTAATAAAAATAAAGTAGCCGCTTAATATTTTAAAAGAAAAGCAATGTCTAACAATCGAAGAAACGTTATTAAAAATATGGTGGCTGGTGCAGCTACTTTTGCCGCAAGCAGTGCGCTTGGATCACTCGCATCTGCTGCAACAAATACCCCTGAAAGCCTTATGGATAAAGGATTAAAAGGAAATGTAAACCACTCTGTGTGCCGTTGGTGTTTTAGTGGTATCCCACTAGAAGACTTATGTAAAGCTGCCAAAGAAATGGGCCTAGTAGGGATTGATTTAATAGGCCCTTCAGAATGGCCAATACTAAAAAAATATGGACTTATTTCTACCATGTGTAATGGCGCCGAAATTAGTTTAACAAAAGGCTGGGCCGATAAAAATAATCATACAACACTGATTCAAAAATACAATGAGCATATCGATTTAGTAGCGGATGCTGGGTACACCAATTTGATTTGTTTTAGTGGGAATAGAACAGCTACACTGGACGATCAAACTGGACTTGACAACTGTGCCGAAGGTCTAAAACAAATTATGGCACACGCCGAAAAAAGAGGCGTGACCATCATTATGGAACTCCTGAATAGTAAAGTAGACCACAAAGATTATATGTGTGATAGAACGGCTTGGGGTGTAGCACTTTGTAAAAAAATTGGTTCTCCTAATTTTAAATTACTCTACGACATTTACCATATGCAAGTAGATGAAGGAGACGTGATTCATACCATCAATACCTACCACGAATATATTGGCCATTACCACACCGCGGGTGTACCTGGACGTCATGAAATTGATGATACACAAGAGTTGTATTATCCTGCTATCATGAAAGCCATTGTAGCCACTGGGTTTACAAAGTATGTAGCACAAGAATTTATTCCAGCGTCCAAAGATCCACTTGCTTCATTAAAGCAAGCGATTAAAATTTGTGACGTATAATTTATCAATCATTAACCATGAATAGAAGAGAAGCCTTATCAAGTGTTGCCCTATTACTCGGGGGAACTATTATTGGATCATCTGCTTTTTTGAGCGGTTGTAAAGCAAACCCAGATGCTGCTGCCGGTGTATTATCAGCTGCCGATATGAGTTTGTTAAATGACATCGCAGAAATTATTATTCCTACCACAAACACACCGGGAGCAAAAGCTGCAAAGGTGGGTGAGTTTATGGGCGTAATTGTAACGGATTGTTACGATGCAAAAGATCAAAAAGTATTTAAAGATGGACTAGCGGCACTAGCAAGTAAGTTTAGTGCAGCAAATGCAGAAGCGCAGCAAAAAATGATTGTTGATGTAGACGCTGAAGCAAAAAAATACCAAGAAACAAAAACGGCAGAACAGCCTACGCATTATTTTACCATGATCAAACAGCTTACACTTTGGGGTTACTTTAGCTCTGAAATAGGCGCTACGCAAGCACTTCGTTATGTTGCGATTCCTGGAAAATATGAAGGATGTGTTCCTTACAAAAAAGGAGATAAGGCTTGGGCCTAGCTAGATTGCGCTTTTTTGGAGCCGCAATATTTTTCATATTTAAATTATTTATCTGATGTCAATTAATAGAAGAGATTTTTTACGCAATAGTTCTTTTGCAGCGCTAGGATTGAGTGTGCCTTTTTTGAGCAAAGCGAGTTTTTTGGATGCACCTGCAGGATTTAAAATTCCAAACTTTGGTATTCAGTTGTGGACGGTGAAAGAAAATATGATGGCGGATGCCAAAGGCACGCTTGCAAAGCTGGCTAGTTTTGGATACAAACAAATTGAAAGTTACGAAGGCCCTCAAGGTATGTTTTGGGGCATGGGTCATAAAGGATTTAAAACCTATATGGATGATTTAGGTATGAAAATTGTTTCTAGCCATTGTGATAATCTAACTGATTTTGATAAAAAATCGGAACAAGCGGCGGCTATTGGCATGCAGTATTTAATTTGTCCGCACAAGGGCACGCAAAAAAGCCTAGATAATTACAAAGCGTTTGCGGATGAGTTTAACGAATCTGGTAAAATTGCAAAAAAGCACGGTATTAAATTTGCGTATCACAATCATGATTATTCATTTATCCCAATGGATGGTCAAATGCCTCAAGATGTAATGATGATGGGCACCGACCCTGCTCTTGTTGATTTTGAAATGGATATTTACTGGGTACGTGCAGCCAACGAAGACCCAATTGCATGGTTAAAAAAATATCCAAACCGTTTTAAGCTTTGTCACGTTAAAGACTTAGCCAATACAGCCAACAACGGTCACGACTCATGTGTGCTGGGCACAGGTACCATCGATTTTAAAAAGATTTTAAAAGCAGGCGCTAAATATGGCCTCGAAACTTTTATAGTTGAGCAGGAAGCGTTTACGGGCACAAACCCAATAGATGCTGCAGGGCTTGATGCAAAATATATGCAGAAGAATTTTTAGCGATTGATTTATTGCGCGTCTAATGTTGCGCGCTGTTCATTTTGTGCAGCGAAAAATTTTATACATAAAAAGGGCGCCTAAAGGCGCCCTTTTTGCTGGAGTTCGGCTATCACCTGATAGAGCCGATCAATATCTGATTGGCTATTAAAACCATTGATGGAGTATCTGAGGTACACATCATTTCCTTGGCGCATGATGGGAACTTCTATTTGATATTCTGTAAAAAGCGTACGCTGTAATAATTCTGGATCTGCTGTTTTAATAGGAATACTAATCATTTGTCCAATCCATTCGCTGGTTAATGGACTAATGGGTGTACTACCAAGTAAATCAAAAAAGCGCTGCGCATTAGAAAGCACCAGTTCATGACATTTTTTTGATACCTCATCCCAGTTGTACTTTTCCATAAATGCTAGACAGTCTGGTACCGTTAAAAAAGCCGAAAAGTCTCTGGTACCAATCATTTGATGGTAATCTAAAAAACTAGAATGGCTAGGCTTTAATGCTTTGTACCCCCAACTTACCACGAGTGGATCGCAGATGGGCTGCACACTTTTATGCGCGTATAAAAAAGAACATCCTTTAGGTGCCATCATCCATTTATGACAAGCGCCCGTATAAAAATCTGCTTCTAATTTTGAGAGGTCCACTTCTGTTTGTGCAGGTCCGTGCGCGCCATCAACAAAAGTGATCAGTCCTTTTTGTTTTGCGATGGCACAAATTTCATGCACCGGTAATTTTAATGCAGTAGCACTGGTGATTTGACTTATAAAAACCGCTTTTGTACTAGGTGTAATGCCAGCAAAAAATTCTTCAATAAATTTTTCTTTGCTGGTGATAGGGAGCGTAATTTTTTGCTTTACATACGTAGCGCCTTTTTGTGCGCAGTAATATTCCCAGGTTCTATCACAAGCACCATATTCAATATCGGTGGTTAATATTTCATCGCCTGCAGCTAATGGAAAATTTTTAGCTACCATGTTAACGGCAAAAGATGGATTGGTTACATACACCAAATCATCTTTGTCTGCTACGCCAATATAGCCTGCTAGCGCGGCTCTTGAGGTTTGCAGATAGCCCGGCCCATCAAATACAATGTACTGAACGGGCTCTGCTTCAAGCACGCGTTGCCATTTTTGATAGGCATCAAAAATAGGTACAGGCGTTGCACCAAAAGATCCGAAGTTTAAAAAAGTAATATCCTTTCTTAATAAAAATAAATCCGCAATATTTTCCATACTTGTTAAATACCTAAGCTCCAACCATCACGGTAATTACGTTTTACAAACTGATTGGCTTCATCAAAATTGGTAATTTTCATATTAGGACCATCCCATAATAATTTAATACTACGGCCTGGGTAATTGATATTTCCTTTTGCGTCTTTTGCTTGTAAATCGTAACTTCTAATAGCAAGGTTACCCATCAAAACACTTTCTGTTAATGGACCTGCAATATCAAAATTTGAACTTAAGTTTTTAGCTTCAGGGCTGTTAAAGCCAGCAATAGAAGCTTCTACCCAAGCTGAGTAGTGACCTGCTTCTCCATTTTTTACACGCGCTACTGTCTGAGGAACAATGGTTGTTTTAGATAAATGGGTAGGTAATAATTGAGGCATTACACCATAAGTACCACACATCATTTTTCCTTTGGTGCCAATAAAAATAACACCGTTTTCACCATCGCCACCCATACGTTCGTTAGGGCCTAATTCTTCAGGACGTTCTGGTTGAATACCACCGTCCATCCAGTGTAGGGTAACATTTGGTTTACCAGGTTGTCCTTGAAATTGAAGTGTAATATGTGAAGCGATTGGAGCACTTTCTGGGGTGTACGCTTTGTTCCAGTTTCTTACATACGGCGTTGCAACGCTACACTGTGCCGAAAGTGGATAGCCAAGACCCATTACTGCAAAAGCAGGGGCCATAATATGACAAGCCATATCACCAAGGGCGCCGGTACCGTAATCCCACCAGCCTCTCCAGTTAAATGGTAGTAGTCCATCGATATAATCTTTTTTAGGCGCTGTACCCAGCCACAAGTCCCAATTAAGACCTGCAGGAATAGGTGAACTGCTCGTAGGCCAAGAGATACCCTGCGGCCAAACCGGACGGTCTGTGTAGCAGTAAATGGTATGCACGTCGCCAATCACACCTGCGTTGTACCAGTCTTGTAATTTGCGAACGCCATCACCAGAAGCACCTTGGTTACCCATTTGAGTCACAACTTTATGTTTACGTGCTGCTTCTGTAAGCATACGCGCTTCATAAATATCGTGTGTTAATGGTTTTTGTACATAAACGTGTTTGCCTAATTGTACTGCGGCCATCGCAGCAACTGCGTGTGTATGATCGGGCGTAGACACAGACACGGCGTCAATTCTGCCTTTTTCTTTGTCTAGCATTTCTCTGAAATCTTCATAGACATTGGCTTTGGTATACCTAGCTCTGCTCTTTGCTGTTTGACGACTGTCAACGTCTGCAAGTGCTACGATATCTGCTTTTCCAGACATAAAGAAATTGTATAAATCGCTTTCACCTTTACCGCCAGCACCAATACCAGCAATTTGTAATTTATCACTAGGCGCTGTAAAGCCACGTCCTAGCACATTACGCGGAACAATATAAAAACCTGCCGCTGCAAGTAATCCGTTTCTTAAAAACGTACGTCTCGAATCTTGATTAGCATCTTGACTACCCACTTCCGGTGTAGTTGCTGCATCCGTAGTTGCCGCAGCTAATAATTTTTTCTTTTGCTGTTTTTTCATAGGTATAAAATCGTTGAAGTAGGCTTAACCCTACATATTTTTTGAGATGGTTAAATTATTGAAAAATGGGGAAATGCTAAAATTATATTTAGGGCCCGAACAATTAGGATAGGAGTATCGTTATTTAGGTATAAATTGCTACTATATTAACCTCTTTTTCTATGAATGAACAGTTGAATGCGCTTAGACAGTATTTTATGTCGGGTGCTACCCAATCTTTTGCTTTTAGGCTTGCCAGGCTGGAGGCCTTAAAAAAATTGGTGTTAGACCATGAAAAAGAGCTAGCACAAGCACTCCACACCGATCTTAAAAAATCGGAAGAAGAAGCATGGGCCACCGAAGTAGGTTTTTTCTTAAATGAATTAAACTATACCATCAAACACCTAAAAAGTTGGATGCAACCTACAAGTGTGCCTACCAATTTATTAAATCAACCTTCTAGTTGTTATACCGTTCCGGAACCACTGGGTGTTGTATGTATTATTGCACCTTGGAATTATCCATTTCAACTTTTATTTACGCCACTGATTGGCGCGATTGCCGCAGGCAATTGCGCGGTATTAAAGCCAAGTGAATTTGCAGGCGCTACTGCAGCTATCATGGGTAAAATGATCAAGCAGTTGTTTCCTGAAAATTACATGCTATATCTAGAGGGTGATGGCGCAGCTGTGTTGCCTCCACTATTTGAAAATTTCAGGTTCGATCATATTTTTTATACCGGAAGTACGTTTGTAGGTAAAATTATTTACAAGCAAGCCGCCGAAAAATTAGTGCCCGTAACATTAGAGTTAGGCGGTAAAAGCCCTGCTGTACTTACTTCTGACGCCAATGTACGCGTTGCAGCACGCCGCATTGTCAATTCTAAATTTTCTAATTGTGGTCAAATGTGCGTGGCGCCAGATTATGTGCTTGTACCTACCGCATTAAAAGATAGTTTGATACAAGAACTTATTACCGCAACCAAAAAGTTTTATGGAGAAGATCCAGCGAACACAGATGGTTACGGAAAAATCATCAATGAAAAGCAGTGGCAACGTTTAGTTAGTTATTTACAGGACGGAACAGTAGTGCACGGTGGAAAATCAAATGCAGCTACTTTATTTATTGAACCTACCATACTTACCAATGTGTCAGTAGATAGTAAAGTGATGCAAGACGAAATTTTTGGTCCGATACTTCCTATACTTACCTACGATACCAACGAAGAAGCACTTGCAATTATTAACCGCCATCCAAACCCGTTGGCATTTTATGTGTTTACTAACAATAGTGCTGCAGAGCAGTACTGGTTAACGAGTGTTCCATCGGGAGGCGCCTGCGTAAATAATACCAGTTGGCATCTAACCAACCACGCATTACCCTTTGGTGGCAGGGGTTTTAGCGGTATGGGTGGATATCATGGTAAATTAAGTTTTGATACTTTTTCGCATATTAAATCGGTGATGAAAACGCCTACTTGGCTCGATCCAGATTTAAAATATCCGCCGTATAAAGGCAAAGGCTGGTTGTTAAAAAAATTAATAGGTTAATGCGTACGCGTTTACATAATATAAAACCCATGATGATAAAATTTGCGATTGTTTTTGGTGTTATTGTTGGCTCTGTTTTACTTATGAAAAAGAAAGACATGAGTTATAGACAATCCATTTTAAAAACCATGTATCCAGTGATTATGTTTCCTGGAAAATTAATGGGTGCTAAAAATGCAGTTCAGCTAAATACGGAAGGTAAAGCGCCTATTAAAGATTTTTACGCGCTTAATGCCGTTTTAAATAATGGCGATTCTATTTCTTTTGAAACCTTTAGAGGCAAAAAAGTATTACTTGTAAATACTGCTTCCGATTGTGGTTATACCGGACAGTACAAAGAGCTAGAAGCACTGTATCAGCAGTATAAAGACAATTTAGTGGTAATAGGGTTTCCTGCCAATGATTTTAAAGAGCAAGAAAAAAAATCGGACGCTGACATTGCTACTTTTTGCAAAGTAAATTATGGTGTTACTTTTTTACTCATGCGCAAAGGCTCTGTGGTAAAGGGTTCCGAGCAGCAAAGTGTGTATCAGTGGCTTACACAACCAACGGCCAATGGTTGGTGCAGCAAAGCACCCGTTTGGAATTTTTGTAAATACCTAGTAAATGAAGAAGGAGTATTAACAGCTTACTTTCCACAAACAGTGTCTCCACTTGATGAAGCAGTTACCCAGCAATTAAAATAAGATACTAGACCGGACAGTTTTCGTGGTAGTTGATTAATTCAATCGGTGTTCTTTCTACAATAAAGTCTTTGAATACTTCTCCTATCTCGTCAAGTACTTCTTCTACGCCTTCGCTTTCTTTGATGGTTACCAGTCTACTTCTGTAATCTTTAATGCCCGGTAATCCTTTTAAATAGTTGGCGTAATGTCTTCTCATTTCATTAATACCTACTACAGGTCCTTTCCATGCAACAGATTGTATTAAGTGTTGTTTGCAAACAGCTACACGCTCCGCCACTGTTGGTGCTGCCATGATTTCACCGGTTTTAATATAGTGCTTGATTTCTCTAAAAATCCATGGATATCCAATGGCTGCTCTACCAATCATGACGCCATCTACGCCATATCTATTTTTATAGGCCACTGCTTTTTGTGGGCTATCTATATCGCCATTTCCAAAAATAGGAATATGAATGCGTGGGTTGTTTTTTACTTTCGCAATTAAAGACCAATCGGCTTCGCCCTTATACATTTGTGCGCGCGTACGTCCGTGAATACTAAGTGCTTTAATACCCACATCTTGTAATCGCTCTGCTACTTCTTCAATATTTTTACTGTCTTCATCCCAACCCAGTCTTGTTTTTACAGTTACGGGTAATTTGGTGGCTTTAACAACGGCTGCCGTTAAGCGCACCATTAAATCAAGGTCTTTTAAAACACCTGCACCCGCACCTTTACATGCTACTTTTTTTACAGGGCATCCAAAATTAATATCTAATAAATCGGGGTTGGTAACATCTACAATTTTAGCAGCAAGTGCCAAACTATCTTCATCGCCGCCAAATATTTGAATACCCACAGGTCTTTCGTAATCAAAAATATCTAGCTTTTTACGGCTTTTGATTGCGTCTCTAATAAGGCCTTCACTGCTAATAAATTCGGTGTACATTAAATCTGCCCCGTTTTCTTTACAAACCACCCTAAAGGGCGGATCACTCACATCTTCCATGGGTGCTAGTAAAAGTGGAAAATCGGGAAGTTCTATTGTATCTATTTTAACCATGGTGTTTTATAATTTATCCGCTTTTTGTTGCAACCGCTTCAAGTGTTATCTTAGTTCTCTCAACAATTACGGCGGCGGCACAAATTTACAAGCTTATTTTTCAACTCATGAAACAAACCTATAGTTATCCGGTTCAATTTATATTTTTAATGGGGCTTTTAGGGGTATTTATGATTGTGGGCACCTTTTTATTAACGCTTGTAGGAAGCCAACTCCTACATTGTAAGTTGTTAGAAGTGCCAGCGCTCCTTAATTTACCAGCCAATGCAGGCATGTCTAAAATCCTGAATTTGGGTGCTACCTTCATTGCCTTTGTTTTTCCAGCAATCATTTTTACCCGTGTCAATAAAAAAGAATCACAAACAACAGTTGAGGCCCTTGGTTTTGCTAAAATTGCGGGTTCAAAATTGTTATTGTATACGGTGTTTATTGCTTTTGGCGGAGTTTGGCTCAGTGGCTCACTTGCAGAAATTAACCAGCATATATATTTGCCTGCAAAATTATTAGAACAAGCCAAAGCATTAGAGCAAACCTATAAAACACTGATGCTAAATATGGCGCGCATGGATAGTGTGCTAGATTATATAACGGCTCTTTTTGTAATGGCTTTAGCACCAGCTATTTTTGAAGAAATACTATTTAGATCTACCATTCAACCACTATTTATAGGTTGGACAAAAAATGTATGGGTAGGTATCATTATTACAAGCATCTTTTTTAGCGCGATACATTTTTCGTTTTTTGGTTTTTTATCCCGAACAGCACTTGGCATTGTGCTCGGGCTACTTTTTTATCATACTAAAAATATTTGGCTAAGTATTTTAATGCATTTTTTAAACAACGGACTCATTGTCACGCAGCTTTATATTGTTACATTACAAGGTAAATCACTCGAAAAGGCTATGGATGAAAATCTTTCCATTTGGGCTGGAATTAATGGGCTCATGATATTATGGTTCTCATTCAATGCGCTTAAAAAGTATAGCGCTACATTGGTTAAACCGTTGTAACTTCACAATTGTAATCGTTCACATTTAATGTATCATTTTTTATGTCTTGGGAAAAAATATTTAGTACGCGTGTTTTTGCAGAAGCTTCCATTATCGAAGGCGTACTTGCAGAAAATGATGTACCTGTACAACTTTTAAATAAACAAGACAGTAGTTATCCGATGTTTGGTGACATACAACTTTATGTACCGCATGACATGGTTGTATTTGCAAGACAACTCATTGATCAACAATCTGAGCATTTAGACTTTACCGTATAACAACACATATGGCACTCGATCTTCAAACGTTTAAAACTAGGGCTTTATCGGCAATTATTTTTGTTGTGGTGATGCTGGGTGCTATTTTTTACAGTATCGATAGTTTTATCATACTTTTTTTAATTGTGCATACGGGTTGCTATATCGAGTATAGTAAACTCATAAAAGGTACATCCACCATTCAAACTACAAAAGCAAAGGTTTTGTATAACTTGTTTGGACTTGCATACATGACTACTAGCTTTTTTGCTATTACACAATTAGCATCTGCGCATTGGACCTCTGTATTAGGAACCACTCAATATTATGTGTTGCCCATGCTTGTTATTGTGAGTATTTGGATCAATGATACCATGGCCTATATAGTAGGTTCATTTATTGGCAAAACACCTCTTTCTGCTTTGTCTCCTAAAAAAACATGGGAGGGAACCATTGGTGGTGCCTTACTTGCAGTAGTAGCAGTGGTAATTTTAGGAAGGTCTTTAACAGGGCTCTCTTATCAAACGCTCATCATTGTGAGCGCTACATCTGCTATTACTGGTACAATGGGCGACCTTATAGAAAGTAAGTTTAAAAGAATGGCTGGCGTTAAAGATAGTGGCAATATTTTGCCAGGGCATGGTGGTTTTTTTGACCGTTTTGACTCTTTATTATTAGCTGGCCCTTCTGTTTGGCTACTGCTAACACTTTTTGCGCAATAGATTTTACTTTACATTTGCAACTCAAATCATTATTATGACAATTCACCGCGAAGGTTTCCGCACCATTGGTATTACTGCCCTTATTTTTGGTATTATCAATTTAATTTCAATTTCTTATTTAGGAACCTGTTGCCCTAGATTAGCGGGCGCTATTTTTGGCCTAACGCTTTTCTTCTTTTTATTTATCATTTCATTTTTTAGAATTCCCAATAGAACCTTAACCATAAACGACAATCAAATTATTTGTCCTGCCGATGGTAAAGTAGTAGTGATTGAAGAAATTACAGATGTTGAATATTTTAAAGACAAACGCATTCAGGTGAGTGTGTTTATGAGCCCAGCAAATGTGCACGTGAATAGAAATCCAATGAGCGGTAAAGTGGTGTATAACCAGTACCATAAAGGAAAGTACCTGGTTGCGTGGCATCCAAAATCTTCTACCGAAAATGAAAGATGGAGCGTAGCTGTCGAAAATAACCACGGTACTATTTTATACAAACAAATTGCTGGAGCACTTGCAAAACGTATTTGTAATTATACCACAGTAGGTCAAGAAGTAAAGCAAACCGATGAGTATGGCTTTATTAAATTTGGTAGCAGGGTAGATATTTTATTACCTGTAGGCACTAAAATTAATGTTGCACTTAATGAGGTTGTAAAAGGTGGTGTAACCGTTCTTGCTACTTGGGCTTAATACTAGAATCCTTATTATAAATCGCCTAACTGAGGCCTAAGCACAATATCTTCGGCAACGGCTGCATCCGATAAAGAAGCAGCGGCCACTATCATTGTAGCAACATCACTTGCTTCCATAATTCTTTTAGGGTCTACGCCCGATCCGTCCCAACTAGCCGTATAAACAGCCCCAGGATAAACGCCGGTAACTTTTATTCCGTGCGGCTTTAATTCTTCGCGCAAATTTTTTGTAAATCCAGCAAGTGCAAATTTGCTAATACTATAACTACCACCATTGGCATACGCATGAAGTGATGCGATCGAGCAAATATTAAAAATATGTCCTTTTTTAGCGGACATCATAGGCGCAAGCAAAGCTCTTGTTAAATGATAAGCGCTGTACAAATTGCTTTCGATCATCGTAGCAAGTGTGCCAGGTGCTTCGTTATAAATACTGCCGGGTACAAAATGGCCTGCATTATTAATAATCATATCGGGCGTTCCTTTTTCTAAGCACCAAGCCGCAAAAGCATGAACATCCGCTTCGTTAGACATATCGGTGGGTCTTGCTTTAATAGTTGCATACGGGAAGGCTGTCTGTAATGCAGCAACGGTGTCATACAAAGCCGTTTCACCTCTACTACAAAGTAGGAGGGTGTACCCTTTTTGTGCAAATGCAGTAGCTACTGCTTTTCCAATGCCTTTAGAGGCGCCTGTAATTACAACTATCATACTACGAAGTAACATATTTTTTGGGTAAAACTGCTTTAACTTTACTGCATGAAATACCAACACCTTTTCTTTGACCTAGATCATACCCTTTGGGATTTTGAAACCAATGCCAAAGAAAGCCTACAAGACCTTTATGCAGCGCACAACTTAGTAGGTAGAGGTGTGGATAGCTTTGATCATTTTTTTGATCATTATAGTGCACACAATCACCGCTTATGGGATAGGTATACCAAGGGTTTTATTAAACAGGAAGAATTGAAGTGGAAGCGGATGTGGTTGGCGCTTTTAGAATATAAAATAGCAGACGAAACACTCTCTAGGCAAATGTCACTCGACTTTTTAGAAATACTCCCTACTAAAAAAACATTGTTTGATGGTACCACCGAGCTACTTACTTATTTGCAAGAGAAAGGATACCAGATGCACCTTGTAACCAATGGTTTTGAAAATGTGCAACATCAAAAAATTAAACACGCAGGACTAGATCCATACTTTGGTGCAGTTATTACTTCAGAAGCAAGTAATAGTTTAAAACCCAATAAAGAAATTTTTGATTACGCATTTGCTAAAACAGGCGCTACTGCTAGTAATAGTATTATGATTGGAGATAATCAAGATGCAGATATCAAAGGAGGCATCAACGCTGGGATGGATACTATTTTTGTAAATCATATTGGCGCCACACCACATGTGCGTGCCACCCATGAAGTTTTTGATTTACCGTCTATTGCTAAACTTTTATAGTTACATAGGTTCCATAAAAAAGCCGCTAACATGTTAGCGGCTTTTTTTATAAACTAGATTGTAAAATTATTTTTTTACAACGCTTGCAGTTTTAGGGTCTTTCTTGCATTTTTTGCAATCTTTCTTGCAGTCTTTACCACAAGCTTTTTTCTCTTCTTTTTTACATTTAGTGCAATCTTTTTTACCATCACAAGCAAATACAGCACCTGTAGTTAGTAAAGCCGCAACAGCAAGCATCATTATTTTTTTCATAAAAAGTGTTTTAGTGTTTTTAGATTATGCTATAAAGTTATATAAAAGTGGAGATGTAGACCCCGTTTTTCTGTTAAAATCACCATTTTTCGTCGTCAGGAATGCTAGAAGGGTCCATTTTATACTTTTCCCTAGAAGCTTTAGCAGCCGCAATCCGTTCAATGATGAGTGTGGCAATAATATTGGCGGCGTCTACTCCCTTGTTTTCTGCAAGTAATTGACTCAGTTTTTTCTCGCTCACATCTAGGCGGTAGAGTACCAATAATAGCTTTTTAAAATCTTGGGTGATCCATTCGTTGATAAGCTTTGTTAAGGCCGATGGGTCCAGTTTTTCTATGGTTTCGAGGCTTAATTCCATTGTATTAAATTACACATACTTTTCTATCACACCTAGTCCAAATAATGCAAAATCATATTTTACCGGATCTTTTGGATCGAGTGTTTTAAGGTACTGCGTAAGTTCAAGTCCTGCTTGCCAATCTATTTTGGTGCGGTCTAATAACTGAAATCTTTTGGCTACCCTTGCAACGTGTAAATCGATAGGACAAATAAGTTCACTGGGTTTAATGGTATTCCAAATGCCAAAGTCAACGCCTTTATTGTCTTTACGAACCATCCACCTGAGGTACATATTAAGTCGTTTACAGGTAGAGCCTTTACTGGGCGTAGCAATATGCTTTTTGGTTCGGGGTGGCGCGTCGGGTAATGAAAAAAAGTACTGGTGAAAATGATGAAGCCTCGCTGCTGGATTATTATCTGGGGATAAGCAAAAAGCAGCTTCTAAACTTTCATGTGCACTGTAATGCGTTTTTAAAAATTCTATAAAATAGAGTAAATCAGTAGTGTTAAACGTACGGTGTTTAAAGGCTAGTAATTTTTTAAGATCAGATTCTTGATGCTCCACACAAAATTGATGCGGCGCATTGTCCATCAACTGCATCAGCTCTTTGGATTTTTGTATGATGGTGGTTCTGTTACCCCATGCAAAAATGCTTGCAAAAAAACCTGCAATTTCAATGTCTTGTTTTTTTGAAAACAAATGCGGTATACAAATAGGGTCGTCTTTAATAAAACTTACCTGGTTGTATACCGCAACTTTTTTATCAAAAAATGCTTTGAGTGAATCTTGGTTTGTTTGGTTATCTCCAGCCATCGCCATCTAATATATTTCCAATACCACCAAGTACACTGCCTTCTTCTCTTCGAGAAGTTGTTGCATATTGTAAAATACGTCCTGCTAAACGGCTAATAGGTAATGTTTGAATCCAAACAGTACCTGGTCCTCTCAGCGTTGCGAAAAATAAACCTTCGCCACCAAAAATGCTGTTTTTGATACCGCCTATAAACTGGATATCATATTGTACACCTGAAGTAAAACCAACAATACATCCGGTATCAATTTTTAATAAATCACCTTCTTGTAATTGTTTTTGTACCACGTGACCGCAGGCATGTAAAAACGCCATGCCATCACCTTCTAATTTTTCCATGATAAAACCTTCACCGCCAAATAAGCCGGTACCTAATTTTCTTTGAAATTCGATACCTACACTTACGCCTTTAGCGGCGCAAAGGAATGCGTCTTTCTGACAAATAATTTTGTTTTGATATCTTGACAAATCAAGTGGAATAATTTTACCTGGGTACGGTGATGCGAAACTTACGGTTTTAATGCCACCTGAAGTATTGGTAAAAGCCGTCATAAATAGGTTTTCACCCACTAATAAGCGCTTACCTGCGTTCATTAATTTTCCTAAAAAGCTGGACTGAGCACCACTGCCATCGCCAAATAGCGTTTCCATTTGAACGCCATCTTCCATCATCATAAAAGCACCTGGTTCAGCAATCGCAGATTCGTTCGGGTCTAATTCAACCTCCACATACTGCATTTCTTCTCCATAGATTTTGTAATCGATTTCGTGATTTTGTATCATAACATTATTATTTAAAACCAGCTACCAACAAAGGCTTCGCCAGCATTTTGTAATTTATTTTTTCTTGCCTTTACTTTTATTTTATGTTTGATCATAACGGCTACCATCAAAAATAAAAAGATAAATGTAAATGGAGGAATACCTAAAAAGCTAATCCAAGTACCGCCAAACATTTTACGCATCGGTCTACGAAGACGCTCAGCAATTAAATACATACTTGGTACAATAATCAGCGTCATGAAAAACGCAAATGCAAGTCCAAATATAATGGTCCAGCTAAGTGGCTTCCAAAACGCAACGCTATCGCCGCCTAAAAATATGTGCGGGTTTAGTTCCGAAAATAAAGTGATGAAATTGATATTAAATCCAATCGCAATTGGAATAAAACCAAGTATTGCTGCTACTGCAGTAAGTAATACCGGAATAATTCTGGTTTTACCTGCCTGAATAATGGCGTCTCTTGTTTTCATGCCTCTGCTTCTTAATTCATCGGCAAATTCAATCACTAGAATACCGTTTTTAACCACAATACCTGCAAGTCCTACAATACCAAGTCCTGTCATCAGGCCTGATACTTCCATGCCGGTAATGGCAAAACCTAAAAACACACCAATCACACTAAATAAGATTTCACTTAAAATGATAACCGATTTACTTACCGAATTGAATTGTAATACAAGGGTAAATAAAATAAGCATGAGTGCAATTAATAGTGCTTTTCCTAAGAAGGCAACAGTTTCTGCTTGTTGTTCTCCTTCACCAGTTTGCTTAATGGTTACAGCGTCGGTTACACCTTTAAAGTTTTCAATATGCTTTCCAATTACTTGGTTTACGCTGGTAGCATTATAACCTTCGGTGGTTAACACATTAGAGCGTAGTGTGATTAAGCGCTTTTGATTTTTGCGTTTCACACTTCCAAGTGTACTGGTAGGGTCCACTTTTACAAGTGCACTGATTGGAATATTTTTAACAGCCCCGCCAGAAGCCATGTCTCTAAAAGAGATACGCATATTTAATAAATCCGTTAAGCTTTTGCGCTGAACAGCATTGTTGCGTAACTGAATTTTATATTCTTCTTTACCTTCTTTGATTTTAGAAATTTCTTTACCAAAAAGAGCTGTTCTAATTTGCATACCAATTTGAGCTGTCGAAACACCTTCAATAAGGGCGCGCTCTCTATCGATACTTAATGTGATTTCTGGATTTTTTAAATCCACATCCATTTTAAGTTCTTCTACACCTGGTACGCGAATAGAATCTAAATAGTTTTTAAGCGAAGAAGCTGTTTTGATCATAGCATCAAAATCTTCACTCGCAATTTCAATGTTAATGGGAGGGTCGGTTGGTGGTCCACCACTTTCTTGGTTCACACTAATTTCTGTTCCAGGAATCCCCTGAACCGCCTGCCTAACTTGATCTAGGTAGGGCGCCGTGCTTTTACCATCTCTTTTTTCATATTCTACAAACGATACTTGTATACGACCAAGTTCACTTCTTGTAGTACGGTCACCACTGGTAGGGTCGGCAGCGTTTACAGCCACGTTACTAATGATACTTTCTACAATCGGATTGGTTTTACCGTTTTCGGTACCTAAAACTTTATTAACCCTTCCTTCTAGTACGCGTGTAATAGAATCGGTGTAGCGTACATCAGAACCTACGGGTAATTTGAGGTATACAAACATCTGGTTTGGATCTCCTTTAGGGAAAAACGATACAGGTATTCTGCCTCCAACAATGGATCCTACAAATAAAAATAAGGAAACAAAAAAGAGTCCAATAATACCTATCAGTAAATGAACCGGTCTCCAACCTTTTAACGCCCATTGTAATAATGACTCGTAATGATTCATAATCCAAGGAAGCGCTTTGTTTTGGAAATTGTGAATGGCATCTGTAATAAAATACCTGTTTAATACAACAAGTAACATGAACGTAATTAATAGGTTTCCAAAAAATGGAGCACCCGCAAGATCTAATAAAACACCAATGCCAACAGCAATCCAAAATCCTTTCTTTTTAAAGATGGCAGATTTAGGTTCTTTGCTGTCTGTTTCTGGGTGATTCATAAAATCAACCGCAAATACAGGGTTCATAATAAATGCTACTACTAGCGATGCTGCTAGTGTAAATATGAGCATGGTGGGTAGGTACACCATGAATTTACCAATGATTCCGGGCCAAAATAGGAGCGGGAAAAATGGAGCAAGGGTAGTGATGGTTCCAGCTAATACCGGGATGAAAACCTCTCCAGCAGCCATTCTTGCAGCGTTGTTGACGCTTAATTTACCCTTACCTTCTACAAATATGCGGTGGGTATTTTCTATCACTACAATGGCGTCGTCCACAATAATACCAAGCCCAAATAGTAGCGCAAAGAGTACAATAAAATTGAGGGTTACATGTGTGCCAACAATTAAATCGGCACCTGGTAAAAACACAAAGGCAACAAACATACTAAGTGGTACAGAAAGCGCCACAAAAAATGCGTTGACAACACCCATAAAAAACATAAGTACAATTAGTACTAGAATAAATCCAATGATAATGGAGTTTACAAGTTCATTAAAGGAGCTTCTGGTTTTAATACTCTGATCACCAGAAATAACTGCTTTTAAATTATTCGGATAAATGCTTCCTTTACCTTCCTCAACTATTTTTTTAACACCATCAGATGTTTCAATTAAATTTTCGCCACTTCTTTTAATGATATTAAGTGTTACTACGTTTTTGCCATCTAGACGCGCAAAACTTTCACGCTCTTTGGTGGTATCCGCAATCGTTGCAATGTCTTTGAGGTAAATAGGCGCACCACTTGTGTTTCTAACAATAATATTTGCAATGTCACCCGCTGTTTTAAGTTGCCCTTTTAGTTGTAGGGTTCTTTTCATATTACCTACCTCTAATAAACCGCCAGAGATATCCATGTTTTCTCTTTGAATGGCGTACGTGATATCGTCAAAAGTAATACCAGCGCTTTGTGCACGGTAGTTGTCTACATTGATTTGGAATTCTCTTTCCGGTGCACCTACAATATCTACTCTGTTAATCTGAGACAGATTTTCGAGTTTATCTTTTAGGTCGTCGGCATATTTTTTTAGACGTGGCAAATCAAAATCACCACTTAAGTTCACAGACATAATGGGTTGTTCACTAAAGCTTACTTCTAAAACAGTTGGTTCTATGGTTAAGTCTTTGGGAAGATCCTGCTTGGCCTTATCAGTCGCATCTTTTACTTTTTGAAGGGCCACTTCGGTTTTAACCTGGGTATCAAACTCCACCATGATCGCCGAAAAGTCTTGCTGAGAATTACTGGTGAATTTTTTAATTTTTGCACCCGTAATACTTTTGATTTGCTTTTCGATGGGCCTTGTTACAAGGTTCTCGATGTCTTTTGGTGAGTTACCTACATACACGGTTTGTACATAAATCGTAGGAATAACGATGTCTGGAAACTGTTCTTTAGGCAGTGTTACAAACTGATAAATACCTGCAAGGCTCACAAACAAAATCACTAAATAAATAGATGTTTTGTTTTTGATACTCCAGGTAGTAGGTCCAAATTCTTTGAATTTGGCTTTTATATTTTCTGTGAATTGCATACAATATTTTTATTCGTATTCTAATTATTTACTAGCAAGAACAATCAATTGACCGTCATATAAACTCTGAAATCCTTCTGTTACAATTTGGTCACCTGCTTGTAAACCCGATTTGATTTCTAGTTGATCTTTGTAGAATTCGCCTACTGTTACCATACGTTTGCGCGCAATCAATTTACCATTCTCTGCTACAGCTACCATTACGTATTTGCCGGCTTCGTCATTTTGTAAGGTGTTAACTGGAATCGCAATAGCATTAGAAATGCTATAATCTAAAATTTGTACGAGTGCAATTTGGTTAGGTCTCAAATCTTTATCGGCAGCCACTTTAGCTTCAATAAAAAAGCTTCTGCTATTAGGGTTGATAATTTTACCTACCACCGAAATAGGCGCTTGGATATTCTTTTGTAAATCAGGTAGGTTAATAGTGAGCTTGGTTCCTGTTTTAACACGTTGGCTATAATTTTCAGGCACTTCTGCAGTAACTTTTAATTTACTAGTGTTTACTATTTTAATTTGACCAGGACCAGCAAAAATTTCACCCACACGAACGTTCACGTCTTCTGCAACACCGTCAACATCACTATATACCGACGTAAACTGAACTTGCTCACGACTAATTTTTACTTGCTCCTGCGCCGTTTTAAGTTGATTTTCTAATAATTCAACATTGTTTTTGGCTGAAATGATTTGCACTTCTGTTCCAATATTTTGTTCCCACAAGTTCTTTTGCTTTTGATAGAGTGTTTTAGCAAAAGAAAGTTGCGTTTTTAAGGTTTCAAGACCTTGCTCTGCCGCAATTAAAGCTTGACGCTGAATGGCATCGTCTAATTTTAAAAGTAGTTTTCCTTTAGGTACTACATCGCCTCTTTTTATAAAAACGCCTTTTACCTGTCCTCCACCGCCGCGGGCAGTTACATAAGAAACGCTTTCAGATTCAATTTTACCTTGTAAATCAATATAATGATTAAAGGTTTGTGCAGCAAGTACTGCAGTTACAACAAGCTTACCTGTTGCTTGATTGGCAGCCGCTGTATCAAGTGTAGTGATTTCTGTTTCTAGCGCGCTAACTTCTTTTTTAAGTGCAGCTAATTTATTTTTTTTGTCGTTTAAGCTTCCACTTTTTTCGCTTCCGTTACATGCTATAAAAGCTGCTAAAACGCTAACAAGTGAGATTTTAATGATTGCTTGCATGGTATATGTATTTACTTATTATTTTAATTATAATTTTCCTGTTGCTTTTAAATAATCAACGCGTGCAATAATGGCACTGTACATGGCGCCGATATAATTGGTTTGTGCCGTTACTAAATCTGTTTGTGCGCCCGTAATTTCCATGTTGGAACCAGTACCTATTTCGTATTTCTTTTTGGTTTGTGCGTATACTGATTCAGCTAGTTGCATATTCTTTTTCTGATTATTCAGTGTACTGATAGCTGTTGTGAAATTCATTTTAGCCTGCGTTACTTCCGCATCAATGGTAAGCCTTAAGTTTTGCAATTGATTTTCGGTTTGTTGTAAATCAATTTTAGCTTTTGAGATTCTTGCTTTTCTGGCAAAACCATCAAAAATAGGGGCACTAATATTAAGCCCTATAAAGCTTGTGGTAAACCAGTCGCCACTTTTGAAAAAAGTAAATTGATTTCTTTGGGCATTTTTAGTGTATGCACCAGACATGGCTACCGTTGGTAAATAGCTTAGCTGATACCTTTTAATATTGTATTCGTTTAATTTTTTACCTAAACTAACCGCTTGAAATTCTTTGCGATCGGTATACTGATAGTCTTGATTGTTCGCAATATCTGTGGTAATTTGATCTTCAGAAATTTTGTCTGTTAATACAAGGGTGTCTTTTACAGG
>Ga0209230_10000139_pt1 | contig 26208 bp, 26 predicted proteins | sample LakOntMetagenome_FD_187467 | JGI IMG/M metagenome (GOLD analysis project Ga0209230, IMG submission 187467) | Freshwater and sediment microbial communities from Lake Ontario - Sta 18 epilimnion Metagenome (SPAdes) (version 2) | ecosystem: Environmental > Aquatic > Freshwater > Lentic | place... | reverse complement strand
TACCTTCTTATTGCACACCCTGCACTCAAGACCTTCGCGCTTATAGACGAAGTATCGATCTTTCACCAACACCCGCCCAGTTAGGTGATCATCGCGGGTCAGCATCATGCCGGTCTTGACTCCAATTCGCATCAGCTTCACGGCGTCATCCCAGATTCCAATAAGTGCGCTCTCTTTGATTTTCTCCCCTGGTGTTTTTGGGTTCAACCCAGCTCGAAACAACAACTCAGCGCGATAGACGTTTCCGATGCCGCTGATAACCGCCTGATTCATAAGCGCTGCGCCAATTGGAACCTTAGAGTTTTTGGCTTTTGAGACAAACCGCAGAGCTTCCGAACCTTTCGGGTCAGGATTCAGTGGGTCTGGGCCAAGCCTTTTTAGAACCAGATTCACACCATCTTGATCAATGACTTCACACACGGTTGGTCCCCGCAGATCTGCCGAGGCAGTGCTTACTCCAAAGCGAGCCCGGACCTGGCCCCAGACATCTGGAGCTTTGGCAATTGGAACTTGATAGAAGTTCCATTTTCCATAAATCCCGAGATGGATACGAATCGTGAGGTCGTTATCAAACCCCAAAAACAATTGCTTACCCACAGCTGTAGATTCCATGAGCTTTCGTCCCGACACCAGTTTTGCGTCAGATTCAAAGCGCCCCTGGGGTGAAAGTATCTTGACCTTGGAGCCTAAGTATTCGTTTCTAAAGGTATTAGCAACGCGGTGAATGGAATGGCCCTCGGGCACTTTTTAGCCACCAAGCTTTGCTAACGCAAGTTTTGAAACTTCGGATGCTTGTTTGCTTCTGATCGCTATCTTCTCGCCGGTGTGCAAACTGAACACAACACCTTCACCCTTGCTTGGAATAAAAGCAATGGTTCTACCCGATACCCGGATGCCAAGCCTTCCAAAATTCCAGGAGTTCATCAAAGCCGTCTCGACAGCATGAACATCCTTCATGGGAATGCTTACGACCTTTATTCCTCGAAGCCTAACCACCAAATCATTTCCAATCTCAATTGAAGGAAATGCCAGTGACAACCAAAGGCTCATCGGAATTAGAACCAGTAAAAAGACGATCATAGAAATTGGAAAGCTCGATTGCGCTGAATCTAGCGAGCCAGCCTGACTAGCAGTTGCAGAGAACATAATCACAAATATCATCCAATAGATGATTGAAAAAACGGCAGTCATGAACTTCCGAATCAAAGGCGACTTTCTCTGTAGCCAATGAGACAAAATCTGTAGAGCTAAAGGAATCAATATTGCTGGCGCGACCACAATCAAGTAGGAATCACGAGGAATAAATCCGTCCGCCTGGCCAGTAATTCCCCAATGAATTGCAACTGGGTCAGGAATTGTGCCCGAGCCAATTAGTAAATAAACCCATCCGAGAAACAGTGCTGCAGATGCCGGTATTAGAAAAACCCTGTTTATTCTCGAAAAGCTCAATAGCATCTAAAGCTGCACTTCTCCGGTTTGTTCGTAAGTTGCAATTTTGCCGATGCGTCTGGAGTGACGTTCATCGCCACTAAAGGGCTCTTGGATAAAAAGTTGAATGAGCTCGAGCACTTCTTCTTTGGAGTGCTGCCTTGCTCCAACAGCAATGACGTTGGCATCGTTGTGTGAACGGGCTAACTTTGCAGTGTCCTGATTCCAAACGAGAGCGGCGCGGATTCCGGCAACTTTATTGGCAGCCATCTGCTCGCCGTTACCCGAACCGCCGAGCACAACACCCAAAGCCTGAACACCAGCTTGCTGATCGGCAATCACCGCAAGAGCTGCATTGATGCAAAAACCTGGATAGTCGTCCAGGGGATCAAAGGACTTTGGTCCATGATCAAAAACTTCGTGACCTGCTGCGGATAGGGAATCAATCAGGAAGTGGCTGGTTTCCAATCCTGCGTGATCGGTTGCGATATGAATTCTCATTTACTCTCCCTGTCGAATCTGCCACTAATTGTACGGAGGCAATACTCTTGGTCAGAAATACCTACCTCAACGCTATTACCTGAAGGCTAACCAAGAAAACAAGCGGTGAAGCTTGCGTCGATGCCGTTTCGACCGAGGCTCCAAGGCGATTGCTGGTTCAATCACAAGGTCATTGTTTCACACCCAGTGGCTCCGAGTTAGGCTTTGAAGCAATACCAGCCAGAAAGGTGACCACCTCGTGCCCGGAGAAAACCTCACAAGAAAAGAAGCTATCGAACGTGCGAGCATCGTTAGCGTTGAAAGTTACTCAGTCGAGATTGATCTAACCCAAGGAGCTGAGCTTTTTGGCTCAACCACCAGGGTGCGCTTCAGCGCCAAAGAGGGCTCATCAACATTTATTGATGCAATAACCGGTGCGGTTCACTCGGTGGTGCTAAATGGCAAGGTACTTCAGCCAGCCGAAGTTTCAGATGGTATCCGCATCCAGCTTCCATCTTTGGAAAAAGAGAACGAACTAGTTGTAGTGGCTCAGGGTAAATACACCAATACCGGTGAAGGTCTGCACCGCTTTGTAGATCCAGTTGATCAAGAGGTTTACCTATATACCCAGTTTGAGGTGCCTGACTCGAGAAGGATGTTTGCAGTCTTCGAGCAGCCAGATCTAAAAGCTACCTTTTCTTTCAATATCACTGCCCCTAGCTACTGGAAGGTAGTTTCTAACTCCCCCACTCCAGAACCGCATGAGCTAAGAGAAGGTGTATCTGTTTGGAACTTCGAACCAACACCGAGAATTTCTAGCTACATCACCGCACTTGTCGCTGGTCCTTACGTTGAGGTCAACGACGAGCTTGTCTCAAGCTCTGGCAAAGTAGTTCCCCTTGGAGTCTTTTGCCGAAAGTCACTGTTTGAGCACTTAGATGCCGAATACATTTTTGATAAGACCAAGCAAGGCTTCGTTTTCTTTGAGTCCCAGTTTGGAGTTTCCTACCCATTTGAGAAGTACGACCAGCTTTTTGTTCCTGAATTCAACGCCGGTGCGATGGAAAACGCTGGTGCGGTAACTTTCACCGAAACCTACGTCTTTAGATCCAAAGTCACGGATGCCACCCGTGAGCGTCGAGTGGTGACCATTTTGCACGAACTAGCTCACATGTGGTTTGGCGATCTCGTCACAATGCGCTGGTGGAACGATCTTTGGCTAAACGAATCCTTTGCCGAGTACGCATCCACACTGGCAACCCAGGAAGCCACCGAGTGGCACGGCGCTTGGGCTACCTTTGCGTCCTTAGAAAAGGCCTGGGCTTACCGCCAAGACCAGCTTCCATCCACTCACCCAATCGTTGCCGAAATTAACGACCTAGAAGATGTCCAGGTCAATTTCGATGGAATCACATATGCAAAAGGAGCATCTGTCCTAAAGCAGCTTGTTGCTTGGGTGGGGCAAGAACCTTTCATGAGAGGCGTTTCTTCATATTTCAAAAAGCACGCTTACCAAAACACCGAGCTTTCGGATCTGCTCAAAGAACTTGAGACTGAAAGCGGTAGGGACTTATCCGAATGGTCCAAGCTGTGGTTGGAAACTGCGGGAGTCAACCTACTTCGGGCAGAAATTGAAGAAAAAGATGGAACGATTTCTTCCTTCTCAATTCAGCAGTCCGCCATTGCCGACTACCCGTACCTAAGGCCGCATCGTCTAGCAGTTGGCTTTTACAACGAGGTTGCAGGCAAGCTTGTTCGAACTGAAAGAGTGGAACTAGATGTACAAGGCGCAAAGACCGCAGTTCCTGAACTAGCCGGTAAAAAACACCCCGACCTGATCTTGCTCAATGACGATGATCTGACCTACGCAAAGATCAGACTTGATGAAACTTCCTGGGTAACTGCTTTGGCAAAGCTTTCAAGCATTGATGACCCACTAGCACGGGCCCTGGTTTGGGGATCAGCATGGGATGCAACTAGGGACGGCGAAAAATCCGGACGGGCATTTATCGATTTAGTTCTTGCGCACATCGCTAATGAGACCGAATCCACCACGATGATGACCTGCCTTAGGCAGCTGCTAACGGTTGCAAATTTGTATGTTGCGCCAGAGTACAGACTGGAATCTCAGCTGAAGGTTGCAGACGGGTTGTGGAAGCTCGCTCAGAACGCCCAAGCCGGATCCGATGCTCAGCTGCAGTTCGTGAAGTTCTTCGCCCAGTTTGCAAGAAGCGATAAGCAGCTAACAACCGTTGCCGATCTTCTAAGTGGCAAAACTCAAATGGATGGCCTCGAAATAGATACCGATCTTCGCTGGGAGCTTTTGACTGCCCTTTCAGTCGGAGGAAAGGTCACTAAGGAACGCATCGACGTTGAGCTAGACGCTGACAACACTGCCAACGGCCAGAAGGCCCACGCGGCAGCAATAGCTGCGATGCCGGAGCTAAAGTCCAAGCAAGAAATCTTCGACAAACTTGTTGACACAGATCAGATGAGCAACGCACTGGTGAATTCAGCCAGTTTGGCATTCGGTCGAGTTATGGATACTTCTATGCTCGAACCATTTGTAGATCAATACTTCTCAAAGGTGCTTTCGATCTGGGAAAACAAGAGCTATCACATGGCTGAATACTTGCTGGTAAACCTCTACCCCCTTGCCATAGTCAACGAATCTCTTGCCAATCAGACCGAGCAGTTCTTGAAAAATCCTGAGCTTGCTTCCAAGCCGGCGTTGAAGCGAATAATTGTAGAAAACCTCGCGAACGTGCAACGAGCATTGAGTGCCCAAAGCACTGACAAGAAAAGCTAGCCAAACAAGCAAATGACTGAAGAGTTCGAAGACGCAGCACGGGTAGAAACCGTCCGCATCAAGGGTCTTTCCGGTCAACGTGTTGGTGGAAACTTCTTTGAGCTCATCGGCGGTAGCGCCACTTTCAAAAAACTAACCGACAAGTTTTATGAAGGTGTTGCAACCGATGATGTTTTGCGCCCGATGTATCCAGAAGATGACTTGGGTCCCGCTGCCGAGAGACTAAGGATGTTCCTCGAGCAATACTGGGGAGGCCCAACCACCTACCAAGAAACTCGTGGACACCCAAGACTGCGTATGAGGCACTCCCCATTCAAGATCAATCCTTTGGCCAGGGAGCGTTGGCTTTTGCACATGAAGACCGCGGTTGACTCTCTTGCGCTTGCCCCCATGCACCAAGCCGAGCTCTGGGGATACTTAGATCGTGCTGCTACCGCGATGCTAAACAGCTTCGAAGATTAGAAGTGTTTTGCTTCCTTAGAAAGCACATGACCAAACTCGGTTGAAAGCCTGACCCAACCCTGGGAATGAAAAATTGGCACGTCTTGGTCTTTGACTAGAAACCCAAGTCCTGCAGCAGCAAACGCAGCTCCTGCTGGAACCTTAGATTCCACATCGATAGCCCTACCCCAAACCTCAGCGCGAATTCGAGCGGCAATCGGTCCCCCAACTGACTCCGGGATTGTCTCGGCAACTTCTGCGATTCCCTTTTTGGCTGTATTGGTGAGCAGTTCCTCACGGAGCACTCCAGCTTCGACCCAACCGGTTCTCGGTGGCGAAACTCCAGCCCAGGGAACGCGCTCGGTTGAGGCCATGTCAAAAACAAAACGATCGTCGGTGGCAGGCTTCTCGAGTTCAAAGGCGATTCGATCCAAAACAGCCTGGATAGGAACCAGGATGTTGATCTCTGCTTCTGATTTGAGCTCCATTGTGCGAAGCCCCAAGACTGTGGGTCCCTCATCCAAGATTGCAGCAGGAAACAGTGGCGCAACGTAGGCAGTTAGCAAAGTTCCAAAAGCTCTTAGGCGAACTGTGCCCTTCTGGTCCATCTTCTTAGCCCTGGTTAGGTAGGACTTTAGGTCCAGAGCAGTTTGCTCATCAAGAAGCTGGAAGGTGTTTTTCATTAGAGAACTAAACTTACCTCTGAAAGCTATCCCCTCTAGTTAGGACACCGATTTCAGTGAGCAAGGTGCAGCCACCAGAAGATCCACTAGCCGATTTGATATTCGCTCTAGATATCAAAGATGCCGGCGGCGCTAGAACTAAAGAGGATATCTTTATTGGTCCATCACAGTGGATGCCACACGGACGAGTCTTCGGCGGTCAAGTGCTGGCGCAATGCCACGTGGCTGCAACCAGAACCGTCGACCCAGAGCGAGTGCTTCACTCACTGCACGGTTACTTCTTGCGACCAGGGGATATCGATCTTCCAATTACCTTTTCAGTTGACCGCCTCAGGGACGGAAGATCTTTCTCAACAAGAAGAGTTCAGGCTTACCAAAAAGGTGAGCCGATTTTTTCCATGATTGCCTCTTTTCAGTCTGAGAGCCCAGGTCTTAACCACCACGAACAAATGCCGGAAGGAATGACTCAGCCGGAGGATCTCCCTTCGGCTGCAGAAGTTCTTGGAGCAATCCCACATCCAGTGGCACAGTACTGGGCTAAAGCTAGGCCGTTTGATTTGCGACATGTGCAATCGCCGATCTACTTCGAAGTAAAGGGCGAAGCGGTAGCCCACCAAGCCGTTTGGCTAAAGGCAATTGGAACTTTGCCAGCTTCTCAGACCCTGCACCAGGCAGCACTTGCCTACGCATCAGATTTCACACTTCTAGAAAGCATTTACCGCAGGCACAAAATCTCTTGGGCCAAACCAGGACTCAAAACTGCGAGCCTAGATCACGCGATGTGGTTTCACGCTCCAGCAAAAGTGGATGACTGGATGCTCTACGTCCAAGAATCCCCGGCAGCTCAAAACAGCCGCGGCTTAGCAATTGGAAAGATTTTCAGCAGAGACGGAGTGCTGCTGGCAACGGTTGCTCAGGAAGGTATGGTCCGAGTTCCTGATGGACCGATTTCTAGTCTCTTGTCAGTCTTCGGTAGGTAGAACGATGAGGCTTGGCAGCCTCAGGGCCTAGACGCTCGATCTTGTTTGCCTCATAAGAATCGAAGTTTCCTTCAAACCAGTACCAATTGTCTGGATCAGCATCGGTGCCCTCGTAAGCCAAGATGTGAGTTGCAACTCGGTCCAAGAACCAACGATCGTGTGTGATCACCACAGCACAACCTGGAAATTCCAACAGAGCATTCTCCAAAGAACCTAGTGTTTCAACATCTAAATCGTTGGTTGGCTCATCCAGTAGGAGAAGGTTTCCTCCCTGCTTCAATGTCAAAGCAAGATTCAAACGGTTTCTTTCACCACCGGAAAGCACTCCAGCAGGCTTTTGCTGATCTGGTCCCTTGAAACCAAAGGCTGCAACATACGCCCGAGATGGCATTTCTACTTGACCCACCTGGATGTAATCAAGTCCTCCAGAAACTACTTCCCAGAGGCTCTTGTCAGGATCAATTCCGGAACGAGACTGATCAACGTATGAGATCTTCACGGTTTCACCAATTTTTAGTTCGCCACCGTCAAGTTTTTCTTCACCCATGATCATCTTGAACAAAGTTGACTTACCAACTCCGTTGGGTCCGATAACTCCAACAATTCCATTTCTAGGAAGAGTGAAGGAAAGATCGGAAATTAACGTGCGGTCACCAAATTTCTTGACCAGTGATTTGGCTTCCAAGACAATGCTTCCAAGTCTTGGGCCAGGTGGAATTTGAATCTCTTCAAAATCTAGCTTTCTGGTCTTGTCAGCTTCAGAAGCCATCTCTTCATATCTTGCAAGACGAGCCTTGGATTTGGTCTGTCTTGCCTTTGAGGAAGATCTAACCCATTCGAGTTCATCGGAGAGGCGCTTAGCCAACTTGGCGTCTTTTTTGCCAGCCACTTCTAAACGTTCTTGTTTTTTCTCAAGATAAGTCGAGTAGTTTCCCTCGTATGGGTAAGCCCTGCCTCGATCGAGCTCGAGGATCCACTGCGCAACGTTGTCCAGGAAGTACCTATCGTGTGTTACAGCTAGCACCGCACCTGGATACTTGGCCAAGTGCTGCTCAAGCCAGAGCACACTTTCTGCGTCCAGGTGGTTAGTTGGCTCATCAAGAAGAAGTAGGTCAGGTTTCTCAAGAAGCAATTTACAAAGTGCAACTCGACGCTTTTCTCCACCGGAAAGATTTGCAACCGGAGTATCTCCTGGAGGACAGCGCAGTGCATCCATTGCTTGTTCGAGTTGTGAATCTAAATCCCACGCATCAAGGTGATCAATTTGTTCCTGAAGAACACCCATCTCTTCCAAAAGAGTGTCGTAGTCAGCATCCGGGTTGGCCAGCTCCGCGGAGATTTCATTGAATCGATCCAGCTTGGCCTTTGTCTGATGGACTGCCTCTTCAACGTTTCCAAGAACGGTTTTTTCCTCATTTAGCTTTGGTTCCTGCATCAAGATGCCAACAGTGAACCCTTCGCTCAATCGAGCCTCGCCGTTAGAGGGCGAATCAAGGCCAGCCATAATCTTGAGCACTGATGATTTACCAGAACCGTTTGGGCCAACCACGCCAATTTTGGCTCCAGGAAGAAACGCCAGTGTCACATCATCGAGGATCACCTTGTCGCCATGAGCCTTGCGGGCTTTAATCATTTGGTAAATAAACTCGGCCATCAGGTTTCCTCAATCGTCAGTGTCAAAAAAATGACACCCTCTCTGCTCAAGCGTGCTGTGGATAAGTTTATCCGACAATGATTGGTCCTTCTTAGAAGGCCTCGTCTCATATACACATTGAGCAGAGAGGGTCTCTAACGACTAGGCGCTTAGGGGGAAGATGCCCAGCCGAGTCTTAGCTATCTACTTTTAGCGCCAACAAGTGCGCTTTCAGAATCCAACTCGTTTTCCTGAGGCTCGTCATCCTCCGGGTCTTCGCGGACTAAGACAGTCCGAGAAAACTCTGAAGTACCCCAAACAAGATCGTGGCCCAGACAATCGGCTTCGATTTCGACAGATGTGCCGCTTCGCTCTCCGTTATCCCAATCGCGCACCTTTAGGCGACCAGAAACAACTATTCGATCGCCCTTTGAGATAGAGGATGCGCTATTGATTGCTAGCTGCCTAAATGAGTTGATGGTGAACCAGTTGGTTTCCCCTTCTACCCAGATCTTCTTTGCTCTATCGAAGCGACGCTTGGAGGAAGCTAATCGAAATGAAGTGATTGGCAAACCCTCTTGAGTGACTAGGTGCCGGGGTGTGGTTGCCACTAGGCCCGATACCGTGAAGCTTTCTGACATTACTTACCTTCTTTCAACCTGATTGGTCTAATCAGGTAAAAAGAATCTCAGTCAACAAAATAACTGTGTTGGTTCAAATCAAATCTGTGGAAAAGTCACTTTAGGTACGAAGTGAAGGCCTTGGCAGTCTTGTCCATCTTGGGTTTGACCACAAAGTTGCAGTAACCCTGATTTGGATTTTTGGCAAAAAAGTCTTGGTGATATTCTTCACCCATCCAAAACTTCTCTAGCGGCTGAATTGTTGTGACAATTCCATCGCCCCAAACCTTCTTGGCTCGCTCAATGGCGTCAATAAATAGCTGTTTCTGATTCTCATCTTCGAAGAACATGCAGGTGCGATAGCTAGAGCCAATATCGTTTCCTTGGCGGTTTAGTTGAGTCGGGTCGTGCAGAGTAAAGAAAATATCCAACACAGTCTCAGCTGGGATTTGATCCTCATCAAAGATCACCCTCGCTACTTCAGCATGACCGGTTGCCTCTGAGCAAACAGTTTCATAGTCAGGGTTTCCGGTGTGGCCTCCGGAATAGCCAACTTCAACGTCCTGGATGCCTCGAAACTGCATAAAGCTTGAATCTAAGCACCAGAAGCAGCCGCCACCGAGAACAAAAGAGATCATGACCCTAGCTTAGGCTTGTGTTTATGAATTTCCGAGCCAGCAATGACCGCTACGCACAAATGAAGTATCGACGCACCGGAAAATCAGGCCTGCTGCTTCCCGAATTGTCGCTTGGGCTCTGGCACAACTTTGGAGCAGACCACAGCTTTGCAAACCAAAGGAAAGTGCTGCGCCGCGCCTTTGATCTTGGAATTACTCACTTCGATTTGGCAAACAACTACGGGCCTCCCTACGGCGAAGCCGAAGAAAACTTCGGAGATCACCTGCATAAGGATTTTCGTCCCTATCGCGACGAAATGATTATCTCGACCAAAGCCGGGTACGACATGTGGGATGGCCCCTATGGAAACTGGGGTTCTAGAAAATACTTGCTTGCCTCACTTGATCAATCTCTTGACCGCATGGGCTTGGAATACGTTGACATCTTTTACTCTCATCGGTTTGACCCCGAAACCCCACTCGAAGAAACCATGGGAGCTCTGGCTTCGGCTGTTCGATCCGGCAAGGCGCTTTACGTTGGAATCTCTAACTACGACTCTCAGCAAACCGAGCAGGCCAAGCAAATCCTAGATCGGATGGGTGTGCCGCTTCTTATTCATCAGCCCAAGTACTCGATGTTTGTTCGAACCCCAGAAACTTCATTGCTCGATACGCTCGGTCGACTAGGTGTTGGCTCCATTGTTTTCTCTCCCCTGGCACAAGGGCTTCTCACCGATCGTTATCTTGATGGCAAGGTACCCCGTGGTTCCAGAGCGGCCAAAGGTAAGCACCTCACAAAGCAGAAGGTAAGCGACGAGTATCTAACTGCGGCCAAGCACTTGAATGAAATTGCTGCAAACCGCGGACAGTCGCTGGCACAGCTTGCCATCGCCTGGGTTCTTAGGCAACCAACTGTCACCAGCGCTTTGATTGGGGCATCGAGTGTTAAACAGCTCGAACAAAACCACGCTGCCATCTCAGGAAACCCTCTAACTTTTGAGGAACTAGCCGAAATCGATGTCCATGCCCGAAACGGTCTGGTCTAATTAGATTGCGAACTAGAAATCCTTTTCTTGGAGTTATCTTTGCCCTTTTGAGCATTGTGCTGTTTGGTCTAAACGCATCAACTTCAAAAGTTGTGATGGCCGCCGGAATCACTCCTGAGCAAATAGTTATTTTCCGCTCTTTTGCCACCGCCTTGGGTGCGGGAATCGCGCTGGTATTTACCAACCGTCAGGCGTTTAGAGTTCAAAAACACGAGTGGCGCGGACTAATTATTTTTGGCATCTTCGGAGTGGCTCTAATGCAGTGGTCCTACTCGAATGCGGTGAAAAACCTACCAATCGGCATAGCCCTACTAATTGAGTACACCGCTATCGTGATTGTCCCGCTGGGATCGCTATGGCTTTTCAAGGCCAAGGTCCTACCGAGGCTTTGGTTGGCAATTGTCATGGTGCTCGGCGGATTGGTTGTGGTCTCAAGGATTTGGGACGGTGGACTAAACCCAGTTGGTGTGATGTTCGCGGTCATGGCTTCACTGTTTTTGAGCTTCTACTTTCTTATGGGCGAACACCTGCTCAAAAAGCGTGACACTCTTTCTACACTGTTTTACGCGATGAGTATATCTGGGGTGTTCTGGCTCATTGCGACTCCGTGGTGGAACTTCCAGACATCAATTCTGTTTGAGCAAATCTCGCTAACAGGCAACCTAGAGCAAGTTCAGCTGCCGCTTTGGGCAACACTTGCCTGGATCGGATTGTTCGGCTCGTTCCTTCCGATGCTGTTTTCCTTCCTGGCATTAGCTCACCTGAGCGCTACCTCGGTCGGGGTTATCTCCACCGGGGAAACAGTTATGGCATTTATTTTTGCTTGGGCTTGGCTCAATGAGATGATAGATGGCATACAGGCACTGGGTGGAGTGCTAGTAATTGCCGGAATTGTGCTGGCACAAACTTCGAGAGTGAAGCAAAAAGATAAGGAACCAGTAAATGGCTAGCGTTGAACTTACACACTCAACATTTGGCGCTCAGATTGAAAAAACCGGTATCACGTTGGTGGATTTCTGGGCTGAATGGTGCGGACCTTGCCGCATGTTTGGGCCGATCTTCGAAGCTGCCAGCGAAAAGTATCCAGAAATTACCTTTGGCAAGGTAGATACCGAAGCGCAGCAACAGCTTGCCGACGAGGCCGGCATCAGCTCTATACCCACTCTTATGGTGTTTCGAGACGGCATACTTCTATACAGCAACCCAGGCGCATTAGCCGCCGAGGCCCTGGATGAAATAATTAGTGCAGTTGCGGCCCTAAACATGGATGAAGTTCGATCAGAAGTTGCCAAACAGAATCAACAAGCTAAATAACAAACCCGTCCGTCACAACCAACCTTTCGAAGGCGAAACTTGAAGAACAACTCAGCGGCCATGCTCGCAACCGTTGCCCTGGTTGGGCTAGCGGCGTTGTTGCTGAGTTTTTTTGACACCGGAACTTGCGTGGTTCCAGACGCCGACAACTTTATTTCCTGCCAAGAAATTGCCGACCAGCGAGTTTGGGCGGCTTGGATACTCGGGGTCATTTTTGTTGGCGGTCTCTTGGTTTCTATCACCCGCAAAAAGAGGCGTTAGCCATGCATGAAAACAGCGACGAAACCAGAGCCCTCCGGGAAAAAATCTTTCAGTATGTTCGCACTCGTATGGAATATGACCCAATCCCGCTGGATTACCCAAAGACAGAACAAGAACTGTTCGACGAAGCTGGATTGACCCTCACTGAACAAGGTTTGGGTGGGGACCGCGCACTGAAGCTTTTTGAGGAAGTGCTTGCTCCGGCAACCATCTCCACCGATCATCCGGGATTTGTGTCCTTTATTCCAAATGCACCAACCGAAGCTGCCAGCATATTTGACCTAGTCGTATCAGCAAGCTCAATCTATGGCGGTTCATGGCTTGAAGGCGCTGGTGCAATCTTTGCCGAAAACCAAGTATTGACTTGGTTCGCCTCCGAAGTGGGGCTGCCTAAGGGTTCAGGTGGGGCATTCGTACAAGGCGGAACCATAGGAAACCTTTCCGCTCTTGTCACCGCAAGGCAGTCTCACCAAGAAACGCTTAATGCAGCCGGTGTTTCAGTACCGACAAGACTGTCTTTTGTCGCCTCTAAAGAGGCGCACTCCTCCTTGAAGGCTGCTGCCAAGGTTATGGATGTCGAAATTGTCCTAGCAGAGCCTTCCGCCGATGGTCGTCTGAGCGCAAAGGCAGTAAGCGACGTTTTATCTAGCCAGCCGATGAATTCCGTTTTTGCAATTGTTGCAACCGGCGGAACCACAAACTTTGGCATTGTTGATGATCTACGCGGTATTGGTGAGGTTGCTAACAAGAATGACATCTGGTTCCACATCGATGGAGCCTATGGGTTGGCTGGAATCCTGAGCCCAAAATACAGACATCTGTTTGATGGATCTGAGCTTGCGGATTCATTCATAGTTGACCCACACAAGTGGCTCTTTGCTCCCTACGATGCTTGCGCATTGGTGTATAGGAATCCAGAAATCGCACGCGCAACTCACACTCAGCACGGTGAGTATCTAGAGACCCTAACCGAGTCGGGTCTTTGGAATCCATCAGATTACTCATTTGGCTTAACTAGAAGAACTAGAGGGCTGCCGCTTTGGTTCTCACTAGCAACGCACGGTGTGGCAAAGTATCGCGAGGCAATTGAATACAACATTGATGTTGCCCACGAGATTGCAGCAGTCATAAGGTCCATGGACCACGTTGAACTAGTTCGGGATCCAGAGCTGTCGGTTGTGGTTTTTGAGCGAAAGGGTTGGGGCCTTGACCAGTACAACGCTTGGTCTGACAAGTTGTTGAAAGATGAGATTGGTTTTGTGGTTCCCTCAAGTCATAAGGGCAAGCCAAACACTCGCTTTGCTATCGTAAATCCCCTAACCAGCGTGAAGCTGCTGACTCAAATCCTTGAGAGCATGAAGTAAGGAGCTACCAGATGAAACTAACCATTGCCGAAGCTCCAGCTTCTTTATCGAGAGTCAAAGAGTCGACAAGACCTGCTCTAAGGGTTGCCCTGGTTCAAACTAAGTGGCACCAAGATTCAGCGGAGCACGAGAGCGTGCTTTTGGATGGGATTTCTCAGGCAGCCAAAGCTGGGGCAAAGATTGTCTTTTTGCAGGAGCTATCACTTTCGAGGTATCCAGCAGATGCAAAACCTGTAGGTGTTCCTTCAAAGATTGGGGAGCAGTTACAGGGCGGCAAGACACACTTGTTTGCAGCTAAGGCTGCAAAAGAGTATGGAGTGGTGATTCACGCCTCTCTATATGAAAAAGCTGATCTGCCGGATGGACGAGGACTAAACACCGCCATTTTGGTAAACACCGAAGGTGAGATCATTGCTCGGACCCCAAAGCTTCACATTCCAGTCACTGCCGGTTACTACGAGGACAAGTACTTCCAGCCAGGGCCTGCCGAGAATGACCCGTATCCGGTTTACACTCTCGACCTCGGTGGGGTTTCAGCCAGCTTTGGACTTCCAACATGTTGGGACGAGTGGTTTCCAGAGGTAGCCAGGAACTATTCAATTCGCGGAGCAGAAATTCTCGCTTACCCAACAGCAATTGGTTCTGAACCAGATCACCCAGATTTTGACACTGAGCCACTATGGCGTCAGGTTATCGTCGGTCACGGAATTGCAAATGGGACTTTCATGGTTGTTCCAAACCGATACGGAAACGAAGGAACGCTGAACTTCTATGGAAGCAGTTTCATCAGCGATCCGTTTGGCAGAGTTTTAGCCCGTGCCTCAAGAGATACCGATGAGGTACTGGTTGCCGATCTAGATCTTGACCAAAGACGCGACTGGTTGGATCTGTTTCCTTTTCTTGCTACCCGCAGACCTGACACCTACAACAAACTAACCTCCCCTGTTCAAAACAAGCGTCTTGACTCAGGAGAGAGCGAGCAAGGCGGAATTGCTGGAGTGAGCCAGAAATGAAACTAACCATGCCTGCCGAGTGGGAAGCTCACGAGCGAACCTGGATGGCCTGGCCTCCGGAAAACTATTTGCTTGGAGAAAGCGCCGCGGAAGCTGAAGCTGCGAGAAGTTCTTGGGCCAGTGTTGCCAACGCCATAGTGCGCTTTGAGCCAGTGACAGTGCTTGCAACGAGCGATCAGCTGGAAATAGCTCGGGCGTATTTGCACCCGAGCATTGAATTGATTGAGGCCGAACTTGATGATGCTTGGATGAGAGATTCTGGTCCGACTTTTGTGAAAGACGAAACTGGCAATTTGGTTGGCGTGAATTGGATTTTCAACGGCTGGGGAGCTCAAAGCTGGGCCAACTGGGATAAAGACAAGCTGGTTGCCGGATTTATCGGGAAGCTCTCCGGAAAAGCTGTTGTTGATTCACCGCTGATCAATGAAGGCGGTGGCATTCACGTGAACGGTGCAGGTGTTGTGCTGCTGACCGAAACCGTGCAACTGGGTGAAGGTAGAAACTCTTCCTGGAGCAAGCAAGAAGTAGAAGCCGAGATCCACAAGAAGCTTGGCACCAATAAGGCTATTTGGATCAAGCGTGGACTCACTCGTGACTACGATGGCTTTGGCACAAGGGGTCACATTGACATAGTTGCTTGCTTTGCTAGCCAGAACGTGATTTTGTATCACGAACAACAAGACCCCTCACACCCCGACTTTGAAGTATCTAGAGAAGTGAAGGCAACCCTTGAGGCGGCTGGAGATTTTGAGGTTATTGGCATTCCAGCTCCAACCATTTTGAGAGATGAAGAAGACTTTGTCGACTACAGCTATATCAATCACTACATCGTGAATGGTGCAGTGATTATGTGCTCTTTTAACGACCCTAACGACTTAGTTGCCAAGGCAATACTTGAAAAGGTTTACCCAGGTCGAGTAATTGTTCTTGTTGATGCCACGGAGATATTTGCCCGTGGTGGCGGTATTCACTGTATTACCCAGCAGCAACCTGCCTAAGCGTTTTCACTGATTCGGATCGCCCAGCAGGCAATTGACCTGATTATGAGAGCAAGAGCGTCTGGTGTGAGGCTTGCCGTAGGTATAAAACCCTCCCTGGCCACCATCAAAGCAGCGTCAAACCATGAGTTGCTAGGGTAGCGACTTATGTACAAATACTCATTGGCCCTTAGCCGGCTGGCTCTTGGTCTTGCGCTGATCGGAAGCGTCACCTGGCAAGTCACCGACCGTATTGCAAATGACCTATTTAGACCCGCTGAATACTTCGCATACTTTTCTATAGTGACAGCGATCGTTGCCGGATTGTTTCTGATTACAACTGGCTTTGGACTCTTACTAAACATTGAAGACACGAAGTGGGTCGAAATTGCAAGGCTCAGCTTGGCTGTGGCACTGATTGTTGTCGGAGTTGTCTACCACGCACTCTTGGCAGGTGCCGCCAATGATGTTCGAGACGGCGACTATGCCTGGCCAGTGCTTCCAAACGAAATCATTCACACCTATGCCCCAATACTTGCAGTGATCGAGTATCTGATGTCTGTTAAGGCCTTTCGCATCAGACTGCGAGCTTTTGTTTGGGTTGCGGTTTTCCCTCTTACCTGGTTGGTGCTTTCGATTGTTCGTGGAATCGCGACGAACTGGTGGCCCTATTGGTTCATCAACCCAAACGGTGAGGCGGGCCTTGGCGGAATGCTCACATACATTTCGGCAATTACGGTTTTCTTTCTAGTGCTTGGCCTGGCGGTACTTGGGCTAAAGCAGGTACTAAGAAGGCTTGTAGCGCGCTAGAGGCAAACCCATCCGAAGGTAGACCCGCGGTGCTACTGTATTTGGATGCGCGCATCAAAGTGGATAGCAATCACAGCTGGAGTCTTGGTTCTGACCGTTTCTGGCGGAGCCTTGGCGGTAGGTGACTACGTTTACACATCAGGAACTGTAGTGCCGTGTGCCATTAACGAAGACGACCTTGCAAACAAACCCGAGTCTTTTTACACACCCGCCAAAGGCAATGGTCCCTTCCCCGGTGAAGGCTGGGATAAGTGGGCAGGTTACGACCTAAGTGCCTGGTGGATGACTGATGCCAGTTACCAGGCTGTCGAAATTCCCGTCAGCGATGAAGTTACGCTGTCTGCCTGGTGGATTACTCCCGTTGAGTCAAATGGTAAGAATGTGATCGTGACTCATGGCATCGGAACTTCTAGGCGCGATTTCAACGCACTTTTGCCAACATCGATGTTAGTTAAGAACGGCTTCCACGTTCTTTTGGTCGACTCGCGCGACACCGGAGAGTCAACCTGTACCGACGGAAGGCACTCCGCCGGCCAAGAGGAATCAACTGACTTCGCAGCCGTTGCTGATTGGCTGATCGCGAACAAAGGGGTAAAGGCTTCTTCCTTGGGCATGTTTGGAGTTTCCGGTGGAGCTATTGCAACTTCACTATTACCAGCCAAGACTCCGAACGTCTCGGCCTTTGCTATGGAAGGCACGATTTTCGACTTCAATGCTGCGGCTACCAGAGAAGTTGAGTTCCAAGGCTTTCCAGGATTCTTGTGGCAACTAGCTTTGATTTCTGCGCAGCTATTCCACGGCGTCAACCTAACCGAAACTTCTGCAATGCAGGGAATCGAAGCCGCTGGAGATCGTCCGATGCTTATCCTTCACGGAGACATCGATCAGCGACTCGACTACCAATCTTCAGTTGATTTCTACAACTACGCCAAGAGCATCGGAGCAAACATCACGCTAGAAACTTTCGAAGGCGCAGATCACACCGAAGGTATGCTCTCCGAGACCAACCGCTACGCAGCGCTGCTGGCTGACTTTTTTGACAAGTCGCTGACTAAATAGTGAAGCTCATGAAGGCAGTTAGGCATGCTGCGCGCTACCTATTGGGAGCGGCTCTAATCTATGCCGGAGTCGGCCATTTCACCTTTTCAAGAGTTGCCTTCCAAGCGCAGGTTCCACCTTGGTTGCCGCTAGATGCCGACTTCGTAGTACTGGCATCAGGAGCCATCGAAATCGCCCTTGGCCTGAGTCTCATATTCATCGCCCGGTACCGAAAGCAAATTGGCTGGCTCACGGCCGCGTTTTTCCTTGCGGTGTTTCCGGGAAATATCTCCCAGTACCTAACTCAAACAGATGCGTTTGGACTCAATACCGATGAGGCAAGAGCGATTAGATTGCTTTTCCAGCCTCTGCTGATTCTCTGGGCGCTATGGGCAACAGCTGCTTGGTCAAAATCCACCCAGCAAAGCAAGAAGATAACTACTTCTTAGAGGCACGCCTAATCTCGCCGCTAGAGAATTCGAGTGGCGAGGATCTTGTCGATCCGACGACCATCCATGTCCACAACTTCAAGTTTCCAGTCCTCGATTACAACGCTGTCGCCGGAGACTGGCATCTTGCCAAGCAATAACAAAATCAAACCACTGACGGTGTGATAGCGGCCCTTGTCCTGCTCTGGAACATCTTCGATGACCAGGCAGTCCTTTAGTTCGTGTATCGAGGTATCACCCTCGAATAACCAGGAACCGTCGTCGCGCTGAACCGGATCAGTTGCTTCTTCGCCTTCGGTCACAATCTCACCAATCAAGGTGTCAAAAATATCCTGGATGGTCACAAGGCCTTCAAGGCTTCCATACTCGTCAACTACGAAGGCGATGTGGGTTCGAGACTGCTTGAACTGATCCAGCAAATCCATGCCAGTTAGGGTTTCTGGAACGTAAAGCGGAGCCTCAAGATTGTCCTGAAGGCTCAGCTTTTCTCCCCTGGCCACAGTTGATAGCGCGGTCTTTGCGCTTAGGACTCCGATTATTGAATCGAGGTCGCCATCGCAAACTGGGATACGGGATCTAACCGATTGGGCGATCAGGTCAAAGCTTTCAGCCTCGGGGGCGTTGATGTCAACGTAGATGATTTCAGAACGAGGGACCATCAAGGATCCGAGCTTTCGATCATCCAGGCGGAATACGTTTTTGACGAGCTCGCGCTCCTGGTCTTCAATCAATCCGGCCACAGAACCCTCGTCGAGAATTGCCTCAATCTCGTCCTCGGTGACGGTGGCTTCTTTGTGCTTGCCGACACCGAAAAGCCTGAGAAGGGCATTTGTGGTGACGCTAAGAATAAGTACAAAAGGCCTGGTCGCAATCGAGAGGATCAGCATCGGCCGAGCCATGACGGCGGCAATAGCCTCCGGGTTTGATTGACCAATCCGCTTTGGAACTAGTTCGCCCACCGTGATGGCAACGAAAGTCACAATTAGAACCACGGAAACTGTGGCAGTGATGTCAGCAATTCCATCCGGCACTCCAACGCTCTGCAACCAGATAGCTAGAGGTTTAGCAAAGATTGATTCTCCGACAATTCCACTGAGCAAACCTATAGAGGTGATACCTATTTGGATAGCCGAGAGAAACTGGGTTGGATCGGCGCTGATACGCAAGGCCGCTTCAGCAGATTTTTTGCCCTTGGCAGACATGGCGGAGAGCTTGGCTCGCTTAGAGGTTAAAAGTGCAACCTCCGACATGGCAAGAACACCATTTACGAGAATTAGAGAAAACAGCAGGATTATTTCCAAAGACCTGTTTAACTCACCCCAATGGCTATGCGAACGTTGAAAGACAATAATCGCAGAAAACTTGTCGGTGTGCGACTATATCTATTCTTTTTTTCCACCATCAAGCGTGACTTTGCCTTGAATAGGGGATTGTTTGGCGCTGCTGGAGGTCAATTCGAGCTTAACTCAAGGTTATTTTGATGACTTTGCTTTGACAGATGCTGCCTTAGCTTTAGTCTCATCCTTGCGAGTGGCAAGGGCAAATAAGGCGAGTCCTGCAACTAATGCTCCGGCACCAACTCCGTAGGCGACCACGTCTGCAGCGCGGTTGACGTCAACAAAGACCCCAACGAAAACAACGGCAATGATGGCAACGACAACACCAATCAACTTGGATTTTAGATCATCCAAATCGCGAACTTCAAGCCACTCAGGAACCTCGAGTCTTGTATCTACAAAGAGCTCGTATAGGCCATAGCCGATAACTAGAAGTACCGTTCCAAGAAGAATTGCGTCGACTGCTGTCAACACTTCTACGATTGTTTCTTTCAAGTAGGCGTCATTTAAAACTGCGTCCCACACGATCGTCAGAATTGAGATGGACCCTTGCGCCATCAATAGCAGAGCTCCAATGATTGAAGCAACGGCTGGAACAAATACCGCGTAGCGGGTAAGACCTAGTATTTTGCGCATGGCCCAATGCTACTAGCAGGCCCGTACCTATTAGAAGGGATAGAAAGCCAACAGGATAGCAATTCCAAACATCACTGCTGCAATCACCAAATCAAGCACCTTCCAAAACACCGCCTTGGCCATGAACTTGGACGCCGCCTTCGCCCCGAAGCCAATGGAGCTAAACCAAAGTATGCTGGCCACTGCTCCCCCAAAAGCAAACCACCATTTGTCTTGACCAAATTGATTACCGATTGATCCAAGCAATATCACAGTGTCCAGGTAGACGTGTGGGTTTAAAAAGGTAAAGCCAAGAACTGAGAGCACAACGGACTTCGCACTGGCGCTTTGAACCCCGGAGGCATCAAGACTCTGAGTCTTGAAAGCCGAGCGAATAGACCTGATTCCAAACCAAGTCAGATAGGCGACCCCGAACCAGCGGATTATCTCCAGTAGCCAAGGCAACCCAGAGATTAATGCCCCGAGGCCCGCCACACCCAACACGATCAAAAGCGCGTCAGAGATTGCGCAGATTGCAACCACAAGTAGAACGTGTTTTTTTGTTAGGCCTTGTCGAATAACAAAAGCGTTCTGAGCCCCAATTGCAATAATCAGGGATAGGCCTGTCAGCAGGCCGGGAACGAAAGCAATCATCCTCAGAGTCTAGAAGATGGTCCTCAGGTTCACCGGTGTTAGAAGTGCTTGTTTTAATCTAGGCGGAGACTAGACCGCTTCCAGCAAGCTTCACCTTGATTGGATCAGTTAGTTCGCCTACAAAACTTCCATTTTCTTCGTTTCGGAATCCCAGCATGTACCAAGCGCCTTCGTGACTTACGATTCTTGCGGCATAGATGCTTGGGTGATCAAAACGTACTGCTTTGGAGGTGTCGAAGGGTCCAAGGACTGTTTCGCCGACTACCGAGAACATTCCTCCTGTCCCAAACTTTTTCTTTGAAGATTCAGATAGCTCTTGCTCACCGCAACACCAAAGTAGAACTGGCTTGCCATCAACTTCTTCGACCTGGAAAACTTCCATCTGGCCAAATCCAGTAGCCCCTTGAATAAGTGCTGGCTGAACTTTCCAGTTCAGCATGTCTTCGCTCATCGCGTGACCCAAAGTGCCTCGGTCTTTTAGGTCGAGTTCGCTATCTTTTGAGCGGGCGGTTACTAGCATGTGCCACTTGCCATCGGTGTGTTTGAACACCCAGGGGTCTCTGAAAGATTCATCAAAAGCTTTGCCCGGGTCCAGAGGCGCGTAGTGAGCTGGATCGGCAGACACTAGCGCCTCCGAAGAAACTTTCTCCCAGGTCATCAAGTCACTTGATTTTGCAGCTCCAATTGTTTGCACATACATGCAGTTATCAAGCGCGGTTCCGGTGTAGTACATCCACCACATGCCATCATCGCCCCACACGACACTGCCAGTCCAATTGGTGCAGGAGTCGAAGGCAGGTGGGTCTGATGGTGCGATGGCGTCCTGAACCACGGTCCAGTTCTTCAGGTCCTTTGAGATGGCATGACCGATGTAAGGCCTACGATGCCTGCGATTTGGGTCTCCAAGTGCCCTTGAGGCTCTCAAATAAAAAGCATGATGGTTTTCGCCATCGAAGACGAACCAGGAATCCCAAACCCAGCTTTCAGGAAGACGAAGCAAGGATGATACCTCTAGCCCTTTACCGCGCCGGCAGTGACTCCACTGACTATGTACTTTTGCAGACTCAAGAAAAGTGCGACTACCGGGATCGATGCCAAAACCGAACCAGCGGCAAAAGCTCCCCAGTTGGTGCTGAACTGGCTTGAGATAAATGACTGAAGACCAACTGCAACAGTTCGAGTTTGAACGTCTTGCAAAAACACGCTGGCAAGAATGAATTCGTTGAAGGTTTGAATAAATGTCAACAGCGCAACAACAATCAAGATTGGTGTTGTAAGAGGCAAGAAGATCTGCCAAAAGACCTGGGCCGGAGAAGCTCCGTCGATTCTTGCAGCCTCATCGAGCTCCATCGGAATCGAATCCAAAAACCCCTTGAGGAGCCAAGCGTTTGCACCCATGGATCCTCCAAGGTAAACCAAGAGCAGACCTCCAGCAGTACCTAGGCCTATTTCAGGGAAGACCCTATAGATCCTCTCCATTAGAACGTAGATGGCTGCTAGTGCTAAGGAATTCGGAAAGACTTGAATTAGCAGAAGGGCCTGTAGCGACTGCTTCCGGCCCCTATACCTCAATCGAGAAAACGCGAATGCAGCGAACACCCCGATGGCCACCGAAAGCACCGAGTTTGCAATTGCCAAAGTGAAAGAGTTGGCCATCCATGTCATGAATGGCACTGTGTCGTCATTAAAAAGTCGTTCGTAGTTCAACCAAGTGATTTCAGAAGGCACAAATGACTGGGTAATCGCACCTGAGCTACTAAGGGAGCTAGAAATCACAACGTAAATTGGAAACAGGGTGAAAGCAATCATTAGCCACACAAAGACGTGTCTTGGGGCTTCTGAAGCGGTTCTTCTAGCTGGACGCCTCAATTTTAGGCTGGGTGAAATCGATGTCATCTCTGCTCCTCCAAAGTCTTGGACTGTCTCAGGCTCCATAGCGATAGAGCACCAATAATCAGGAAGATGATCACGCTAATCGCACTGGCCAAGCCAAAGTCTTGTGAGGCCCCGGTGAAGGCCGTTTTGTAGGCATAGGTGATCAATATGTCCGTGGCACCCGCGGACTCGCCTTCAATACTGTTCGTCGGACCACCTCTTGTAAGGAGATAAACAAGATTGAAGTTATTAAAGTTGAACGCCAGCGAGGCTATCAATAGCGGTGCGAGTATCTCTAAAACCAGTGGAAGCTTGATTCGCCAGAAAATCTGCGATGAGCTAGCCCCGTCAATAACTGCCGCTTCTTCAAGTTCCCCGGGAAGTGCCTGAAGTGCACCTGTTGTAACCAAATAAAAGTATGGGAAACCAAGCCATAGGTTGACCAGAAGTAGAGCTCCGCGCGCAAGCCATGGGTCGTTAAGCCAGTCGATTTCGCTGCCCAAGAGTGCATTGAATACACCGATTTCTCGGTTGAACATACCTGCCCAAATCAAAGTGGACATAAAACTCGGTATCGCATAAGGGAGGATCATGATTCCCCGGTAAAAATTTCGCCCGCGAATCTTCTTGTCGAGCACCACTGCTACAACAAATCCAAGCCCAAACATGGTGATCATGGTGAGGATTGAGAAAACTATGGTCCAAATAAAGACCGTGATAAAGGGGCCATTAAGTCTTGGATCCGTGAATAGAGACAAGTAATTTTGCCCGCTATTCTGGGCTCTCCAACCAGGGAATAGTTTTTCTTCTGGGTCATCCGGATTCACGAAGTTTCCGACACCATTATCAACCCAGATAAATCCTGTGGAAATATCGACCAGAGTGTTAGTTGCAGGATCGTACCTATAGGTTTCGATCATGTCAGCTGCGAAGTCGAAGCCTTGCGAGGCGATGAATACTTCATCGTCAACTGGAATCTTGATTTCGCTCAAGATTTGTTCTGCATTTGGTTCATTCGCAAGGTCGATGGGCAAGAAACCCTCTGTCGCCTGAGCATAACCGAGCTCGCCTAGTTGATACTCGCCCTCAGTAAGTGTGCGAAGTTCATCACGGAGTCCCAGTGAAACTGTGCCATCTAGCTGGTTTGTTAGAAGAACTGCAAGATTGCCTTCATAGCGTCCGACGACCATGTCGTAAGTGATTCCGGATTCAGCAGGAGTTAAACCAACGGAGTTGAGTTGGGTGATTGCTTCTTCTTTAGAGATGAGGTTTCCGGTCTTGAAAACCTGAGATGACATGAACCCGGTGTATGCAATGGGTACCACAAGAAATATCACCAGAAAAATGGTGCCCGGGTAAAAGAATTTAGCTGCAACAGGTTTCTTTGAAAGGTAAATGTAGTTACCAAACAAGATCACAACAATTAGAACCGAACCAATGAGCCATTCGCCACCCAAGAAGGAGACAAATGCCATGAAACCAAGAACTGAGGAAAAGATTCCAAGAGCCAAAATCTTCACCAACAACCAAGTGTTTCTGATACCCAAAGACTTCAACGCTGACTCCTCATTTGACCAAGCTTACTCAGGCTAGTGGTCAGGGCCGAGGCTAAAAAGCCTCGGCCCTGCACACTTAGCTACAACTGTTACTAGTTCTTAGCTCCTGCTGCGAAGTTCTTCTTTAGAACTGCAGCCGCCTTGTCCCAGACAGTCTTTGCGTTTTCACCCTTTATCAGGGTCTTGTTCCATGCATCCTGTAGTACCTCGAAGTAGTTGGCTCCACCTGCGTTGTTGTCGTACAGGTTGTTGTACTGAGGTACAGCTGTCTTCGACATTGACTGAGCAAATGCCTTAAGCAGCTTGCTCTGGTTAGCAGCAACCTTTGAGTTCGGGCTTGGACGCTGAACAGTTGCAGCGTACAAAGTCGCTCCAGCTGGGCTTGCCATGAAGTTCATGAACGCCTTAGCTGCAGACTCCTTGCCATTTGTCTTAGCGAATGAAGTGATGTAAGCACCACCCCAACCAGCTACAGACTTGGATGAACCAGTTCCGTCAACAGTTGGGAATGGCTGAATGGTGTACTTGATCTTCGCAGCATCGGTTGCTGGAATTCTCCAAGAACCAGTCTGAATTGCCATAGCCTTACCAGCTAGCCAGTCAACTGAACAGGTCTCCCAGAAGTCAACCTTCAGTAGTCCGTTGCTCTTACCGTTTGCTCCAAGAGCGTACTTCTTTAGGTTAGAGATGAAAGTTGGGTTGTTCACTCCAACGTCCTTAGGGTCTGGAACACCGGCTGCGTTAACGCCAACTGAGTATCCGCCCATTGCGCTTATGAATGACAATGAGTTCCAAGAACCGTCTGAGGTGCAGGCACCGTAGTTTGCCTTACCCTCAGCCTTTGCTTTTGCAAAACGAGTTGCAAACTCAGCCAATGACTTTGGAGCTGCGCCAAACTTGGTGTTCCAGATCATCGCAACTGAGTCGATGTCTAGAGGTAGACCGTACTGACGTCCCTTGTACTGTCCATACTGAACAGCAGCTGCAGGAAGGTTTGCTGCAGACGCTGCTGACAAAACGAAAGGCAGAGCCTTACCGTTCTTTGCAGCTGTTACAGATTCACCTACTGGACCAAAAAGAACGTCTGGACCGTTGGCAGCAGTTGCTGCCTGGAATGCAGTGTCTAGAGTTGTCTTGCTGGTGTAGGTGACAATTTCAACTGTCTTTCCACCGTAGACTTTTCCATCAAGCACTGGCTTTAGCTGCTTGCCTCTTTCGTCGTCTGCCCAGATGATGAGCTTGTCTGAGTCAGCAGCTACTGCTGGAGCTGCAACAATGCCGCTCAGCAATAGTGATGTTGCAGCCAGCAAAGCTGCTGCAACTAGATTTCTTTTACGCAAGGATTACCCCTTAATTTAGTGATTCAAATAGCGGGTGAACACCCGATGAACAGATTAAACTACACGTTGTTAACCTGATTGCGGCCCGTTATAAAACCGTTATTTTGAAAAAAGCCCGAAAACAAAGGCTTCTGGCGCCCTCGGCAGGAATCGAACCTGCGACCAAGAGATTAGAAGGCTCTTGCTCTATCCACTGAGCTACGAGGGCAGATCTACAGTTTATCGGCTAGCGCTTACTTCTCATTCTCGATTCTTGAGAGCCTTTGAGACACATAAACAGGTATCAAGGACAGAACAATAACCACTGTGGCGACCACGTTCACAACTGGTGCTTGATTAGGTCTTGCCAACTCCTTCAATATCCAAAGTGGCAAGTTGTCAACTCCTGGAGGTGCAGGGGTGCGCCATGAATTACTTGGAAGCTACTTAGTTTCCCCACTCGCCGGGAGGGCCCAGCCACAGCAAGAAACCAAAGAGTGACACCACAAAAACCGCCAGGGACAGAACTAACAAGATCGGGCGAAAGATAAACCATCGAAAGAGCTTGTCAAACCACGTGTTGTCTCTCGGGTCCTTAGTGCCCTCAATGCGCCACTCACCCTCGAGGGCGGAGCGCTTGTCGAGGTAGCGATCAAAAGGATAGGTAGCGAAAGGAACAATAGCCAGCACAACTGCCAATGCGGTTTGAGCAACCGGCCAACGCTGATTAACCCCAACCAAAACTGCCGCAACTGAATACCCGATGAAAGCAAAACCGTGAGTTGCACCAGCGATAGTGAATATGTTCGGCGATAACCCAATTGTTTCGCGTGCCACGATTGCGGCAATCAGAAGAGCCCAGGTAAACATTTCAATTCGAGCGAAGGTG
>Ga0209230_10000138_pt1 | contig 26245 bp, 29 predicted proteins | sample LakOntMetagenome_FD_187467 | JGI IMG/M metagenome (GOLD analysis project Ga0209230, IMG submission 187467) | Freshwater and sediment microbial communities from Lake Ontario - Sta 18 epilimnion Metagenome (SPAdes) (version 2) | ecosystem: Environmental > Aquatic > Freshwater > Lentic | place... | reverse complement strand
GGTGTTCATTGCGCGGTTTGAACGCGACGGGCTTAAGCATTTTATCAAACAACGAGTCATCCGACGACAATGAAGAACCAAAGGAGGAAGGTGAGCGAGCTCCAGATAAGAAATCGTCATCCTCTTCATAGTCTAACAGATACTTATGGCGATTTCTCGATCTCCCCATCTTCCTACTTAAAAATGGAGATATAGATTTTGGGGATATACCGCCTCCACGAAAAATGCGTTTGTGAGAAAGCAGCATAGCTAACCTACCTACCCTTAGGTCATTTAAAAATAAAGGCCCTATAGACGTATAGAGAAATGGTGCCCCGAATCATAGGATTATTGGGACGCAGCCGGGTTGGAAAAGATACCGTTGCCGAATATATATGTAAGGAAGCCACCCCCTCCGGCTACCAAATCATTCGTCTCTCTTATCCACTCAAAAAAGCCGCCTGCAGCCTATACGATTTTACAATGGACCAAGTAGAATCCTCCTCCAAAGAGGCCATTGACCCACGATGGGGAAAAACGCCCCGTGAAACCATCCAATCGCTGACAACCTATATGATGGATTATATGGGACACGATTTTTTTAGCCGCAAACTATTTGATGCATACGATCAGTCTATGTATTCACAACATATTATTATCCCAGATATTCGTTATCCAAATGATATCAACGAAATCAGGAAACGAGGTGGAATTGTGATAAAGGTCGTCCGCCCAAACAATCCAATTCAGCATTCTTTTGAGAATCACATTGATGCGCTAGAGGGCGACATTACCATCACAAATGATAAGGGTGTAGATGACCTCCATAGAGAAATAAGACGCTATCTAATCAAACCGTAGGCAGCATTGCGATTGATAGAATGTATTATTAATGGGCTTACAATGCCCTCGTGATTGCTTGGGTGCTTCCGGTGCCGCTTTCTTTTTATTCTGATACTCCAACATCTGGAGCTCAATTTCGCTTTGATGATGCATAATATAATCCAACACGTGATTCTGAAAAATCCATTTGAAAAAATTCAGCTGCCCAATCGTGGTTTCAATGACGACCATCGCCGGTTTATTCTCCAAAACAAATGAAATGCGCTGATGCCGCCGAAACGGATCAAAGTTCAACTTGGTATAGGATTTCAACTGTGCCCGATACTCCAAATAGAGATGAAATTTCTTTAGATGTGGCCCCATTTGCCCAACCACCGATTCATGAATTACATCCATTCGTTCATCAATCCAATACATAATATTCTTATATTTGGAATAATGCGTAATAAACCAGTCAATCACGCGTAAAGAGACGGCATAGTCCCCTTCAATAATCGCATTCAAAATGCTTCTATATTCTGGATGTTTGTCATAGTATGTGGATAACGAATTTAGCAATAAATCACTCCCTTTAGATATCATTAGATGTAATTCATCGTAATTCTTTAAGCCATTGAATTCGCCCGCGCGCTTATACCCTCCAACCATTTAACCATAACCCTCGTTGATTCATATATGCCAAATCTATATCTTGCCCCAATCGTCAATGATGCTGACTTAAAATCGAGCCTGGGTAAGTTCATAGATCTAAATCCAAATTGGACCCATATTGAATCCTCGTCCGAAGCCCCTATCCATATTTACGATAGCGTAACCCAACAACGTATTGCCGCATTACAATCTGACGCGATTCCAGAGGCCCTCTATACCATTGCGGTCAAAGAAATGCTACCGCCCGCCAAGAAGACCCGTTCAACAACTCGTGGTGCCGCCGCAGGAAATCAGGCGCGCTATATCATCAATGACCGGTTTGAGCGCAGTAATCCAGTCAATAGCAGTATTTTAGGTTACTTTGACAGTGCCAATGGAAAGCGTCCCTGTCGCTTAACCAAAATGAGTAAAGATTATTTTGAGTCTTACCAGAATACCTTGCCCTTTATCCAAAAAATGGATACGTGTTTTCAAACCCTATATCCAGAGGCGCATCAGAAACAGTATCTTAGTGCCTCTAACTCGGGCTATAGTATTGCTCAGACAGCCTTTAGCACGATCACGGTGAATTATAATTTCCAAACGGCCCTACATGTAGATAAAGGAGATTTCAAAGACGGGTTTGGTAACCTAGTTGTGCTTTCAAAAGATATGGAGGGCGGGCATCTACTCTTTCCCAAGTATGAATTGGCGATTTCACTGAAAAACGGTGATTTTCTAGCGATGGACGTGCATCAATACCATTGCAATAGCCCGATGACGTTCAAAAGCCCTGATGGTTATCGTCTTTCATTTGTAGGTTATTTTCGTTCTTCCCTTAATAAATGTGCGCAGCGGGATATACTACACCAACAGATTCAAAACCTGAATACAGAGGCTTTAATAGATGGTATATTCGCTCGCTCCAGTCCCATAAAGCAGGTGATTGGCACCGGTAAAAACCACGAAGAATGGTGGCAGCGGGAATCAGACCGATTTCGGCTGGTCTATAAAGGACGACAATATACGTTGTATGACAAATTATTAAAAAAGAAAATCCCATCTCTCCAACCGGCATATGTCTATGCGAAGAATATTTAACGGCATTTACGTCCGCTGCGGCCGCGACTACGACCACCCATTTGTGCGGGAGCCGCCATAGGAGCTTGTGCACCGGGAGCGGGGGGCGCTTGCATATACACCACTTGAGGAGCGGGTGGGGTGCAGCGGCCCGCCCGGAAGAGTAAGTAAAAGATTAAATACGCCCATCCAAATATGAAAGCAAAGAAAGCAAAGACAACTTTCAGTCCGGTATCCACACCAGATGCGGTATTGCATGTCCAAGATAGATAGACTGCGGCAAAACTGACAAAGATACTCGTCATGATAGAGATAGCCTTTCCAACAGTGAAACCTTCATCCTTCTTATCTTCGGATGCGGGCGTAGTAGACGTGGGCGTTTCTGCGAAAGGCTCATTCTTTTTCTTGATTGCATTATAAACGTAATTGCCGACAAGTAGATCCATATACTTATGATGAGAAAAAATGAAAAGAAGCACCGGTAGAAGTATTTATTATAGGGCACCGCCAATTTCCAGGGGCTTGCGGTTAATATCCGGCTCAATGGTGGCAATGTTCCAAGGAGACACTGGCATCTGGGGGTTAGCGGGCTCACTGCGTAGCTGGTAGTTAGCGTTACGTAGAGATTGGCCTTGGGTATTGACACCCACGTGGTAACCAGCCGTTAGGAAGTTCTGGTCACGCACATCACCTTGACCCATGGGGTTCATTTGAGCCCAGCGAGTGTTGGCGGCATCCTTGGGCAGCAGATCCTCAGCGGATAGGCGGTCTCTGGGGAAGCAAGAAGGAGCAGGTGCCGGGATAGAGCCTCCATTTACGCCAGCGGTAACGGGGTTGAATACCTCATTGCCCTGGGGATCGGAGCCACCAAGACCACCGAAAGGGCCAGCGGCGGCATCCGGGGTGGGCCGGCTGTTCTCCGCAACACTCACGGCTTTGGGTAGAACGGGGACACCGTTAGAGATATCGTATTCACCGAAACGCTCAGCATTCACTTTCTTTGCGGACTGATTATAGGATACGAATAAAAATCCTAGAAGGACAACCACCAGTAAAATTGCAAGGGGAACAATCATCTTGTTCTTCATATGACCTTATATACTATTACTAAAAGATAAAATATTTTTCATCTGGTCTATTTTTAGATTCCATTCCTTTAAAGACTCCAGCTCCTGAATCTCTCTAAATTCGCGCCACATGGTTTCCTGATAACCGCGCAATTGACTAATTTTTGCTTCCAGAGATTTATTTTGTTCATCGCATTTAATACGCCAGTATTCTTCTATCTCCGTCCGTTGCTCCGTATCTATCTCCAAGTCCGTCTCTTCCACGTATTCGTCTATCTTACTCAATGTCCAGCGTAATGTAAATTTTTTAGAATAAATATAAAGCCCCTCACATACGATCTTACATTGTATCGGGATCGGCATGGAATATTTATGTGCATTCTGCCATTCTTGGAAATTTGGTATATGAGAGGCCGCAGGTCGCGCATTAGAATAATATACGATTAATTCGTTATCATTCAGAGGTCGCTTAAACATCTCATGGATCATTTCTGCACTTAGTTCATTCTTAAACCATGCCCGGTTTTGTTGCACCAAGGATTCCAGCACAAATTCTTGAATATCTAGTAACCACCTCTTATTATACTCGTGGTCACATATTTTTAAAATTAGCACATAACCATCCTGATTTTTCATGGGATATACTTGCACGATGTTGGCTTTAAAGAAAGAAAGACTAATTGGCTTACGTGCTTCCGTCACCTGTATATAGTAATAATTTGTGCGTTTTCTCGGTGTAGAAAGTTCAATAACCATCGCGCGCCTTGGTTTATATTGGTAAAAGGGATTTCTCCGGTAAAGAATAACGCATGGATTCTAAGTTTATTACCCTAATTCTAAATATTGTCCTAAAAGAGCTTAAACAAAAAGAGTTTAAAACGGAGATTTTGAGGCCGATCTTAAAAAATATACTGTGGTATCTAATGCCCTATATATTAATCATCATCTGCGTCAATATGTTTTTCATGATTATGGCTATCTCGCTTGTTTTATATTTTAAGAAAAATTAAAAAAAAATCTATCAATATAATATAACACAATATGGCCGACACCAACGTTTTCGGTGGCAAGAAACAACGCAAAGTCAGCAAAAAAGGAGGTGATAAAGACAAGGACGGTGGTGCCGCGATTGAGATCGGCTCTATTCTAGCACCCGCGGTGCTTTATGGCCTACGCCGGATGGTAGATGCCAAGGGTAGCCGGAGTGCTTTTCCTTCTCGCCGTAGCCGCGGAAAGCGTTCCGGTGGTGGCATCTTCTCCAGTGTCCCCGCGCCTCTAAACGGTGAGGATTCCATTGGTGACTGGGCTTCGGCCTCTAACAGCTTCGCCAAGCCCGAGGATGTGGGTACCGCTAAACTAGCTGGTGTTGTTCCCGCTACGGTTGCCAAGCCCGTTGAGGCTGGCGCCGTAAAGCCAAGTGGAACCGCCAAACCCATGGATGGTGGCAAGAAACAGGCCCGCAAAGCCAAGAAAGGCGGTGACAAAGACCAGGATGATGACGAGCCCATGGAAGGTGGCAAGAAAAAGGTTCGCAAAGCCCGCAAAGCCCGTAAAGGCGGTGCCGATGATGATGAGCCCATGTATGGTGGTGAGTATGATGAGCCCATGGACGGTGGCAAGAAACAGGCCCGCAAAGCCAAGAAAGGCGGTGACAAAGACCAGGATGACGATGGCCCCATGGACGGTGGCAAGAAACAGGCCCGCAAAGCCAAGAAAGGCGGTGCTGATGAGCCCATGTATGGTGGCGAGTATGGCCTCGTAGATGGTGGCAAGAAAAAGGCCCGTAAAGCCCGCAAAGGCGGCGCTGATGAGCCCATGTATGGTGGCGAGTATGAGGAACCCATGGAGGGTGGCAAGAAGAAAGCCCGCAAAGCCCAGAAAGGCGGCGCCATGGAGCTATTCCAAAACCAACTTGCTGCGATTAACAAAAGAATATATGACTTACTAGCTAAGTAAGCGCCGGTATAATACTACACTCATTTTTACATAATTTAATTTCCTTATGAGACAAATTAAAACGTTGAAAGAATTTCCCCACATGCTTATGGTAATTCCCTTTCGCAACAACCACCTCATTCTTAAATGGATGAGCTTCTATATATTTACAAATTTCTTGGTAATCTTCCAATGTATTTGGCAACAGTTCTGGTAGATATTTCCAAAAAAATACATGTGCGTTTATTTGTTCTACATTCATTTTATATTTTCCAGGATGTGTAAGCACACTGCAGTTGATAAAGGTCCATATACCGATTTCTATAGAATGATGAATAATCTTACTTTGTTTCTTCCAAAACTCGTGCATTTGCGCCTCATTTTCATGTGACTGATTTACCCGATTATGGATTTTAATTAGCCAGCCAGCAATATCTTTTTTATGTGTTGGAAATTCAATCGCATTAAAGTGTATATCATAGTTTCTCCGACATGTAGCACATGGTAATAAATATTTCAAATTATAAAAGAATTCATGTAGCACCGTCTGAGATGCTTGCGATTTAATAGACAGTATATGTAGGAATTTCCAAGTATCTGGCCCCCATTCGTTCGGATCCATTTCTCTTATATCTTAATATTTAACTTTAAGATATTTTTGATAAACCCATTTCAATGATTCAGCTATATCGGCATCCGCATCCGCATCCTTACGACTAGCAATCCACCAAGCCCGATCCATCGCCTGTTCATCCGTCTCAAAAGGAGCCTTAAGCAGACGAATCATCCGACCATTCGTTTTTAGGACACAGTAGCTCATTTGATATAGCAAGTGCGATTAATCTTAACTCATTTTTTACTGCCCAACAAATAATGGGATTTATACGTTCTAAGAAATTTGTGAAACATTTAGAACATATGGAGACATTTTTTAATGCAAGCACCGGAGTCACCGTAACACCGCCATCCGACGCTCAACCCCCCTTTGCATGTAGCTACATTTCAAAGAGTATCTGGGAAGACATTGATTTAACCACCTTTGTAAATGGACTATCTAAATGGGATAATACAAAAGAATTTATAAAATATACCATACAACACCCTGTCATAGACCCAGCCCTTCTAGAAGCCCGTCAAGCTGACCTAACTTATTATTCTAATTCTAAAAATGAACTCCCTAACTTATTGGATGAGAAGAGTGTAGCTACATGGAACTGGCTCTTAACCCTAGAGGATGGCAAAAAGAACTACATTATGGAAACACTCTACCCAAACTCATGGGCATTTAAATGGTTGTATCTGGATCCACTGCCATTAAACCTATATCAAATTTACCGGTGTTATCTCGCCCCCGTAGCGCAGTCTATATACCCCTTGAGTATGGTATTTGGCCCTTATATCTATCTAAGAACCAAGTTAAAATGGAAGATGTCCATAAAATCCTACCTAGGTATGATCTATAAAGGTCTAAAATGGATATATTCTTTCTCAAAGACGCAGATAAAGCAACTGGTAATGCTCCTCATTTATATCGGTATATATCTCTATAGTTTTGTCATAGTCATTGATTTTAGCAACCAACTAAGACGTTATCGTAATATCATTCTAGAGCGACTAAAGACGCTTGAAACATCTATCCGCCGTTTCCAAGATATACTCATCACCATTCCCTCTGACTTCTGGAAAGCATACGATCCAACCATTGAACGCAGCGATTTAATGAAACCCTTAAAGCAAACCGCGGTCTCTTTTTATAATTATTGGAAAACCCCAGAGACACGCACTAACATTCATCGGATTTATAAGACCATGGTCATTTATGACGGTATTCGTAGCATGTCACAGCTATTAAAACAAGACTGGTGCTTACCTACTTATTCACAGGGAACCAATAAACCCACTTATCTTGGTGGAATGAAACACCCCATTCTAGCCAACCCGATCGAAAATCCGATTCAATTAAAGAAACATCTGGTCATTACGGGGCCAAATGCCGCTGGAAAAACGACCTATGTAAAGTCTCTGCTTTGGAATATCCTAATGGGGCAATCGTTTGGTCTCACACGCGCCAACTATAGTCATATCAACCTTTATGATGCAATCTTCCATCATGACCGTATCAAGGATGTAATCGGGTCCAAATCCCTCTTTGAAGCGGAGATGATGAAAGCACAAGAGGTGCTAGAAAAAACAAAAATATATAAGCAATCCATCTATTTTATGGATGAACCGCTGCATTCCACCCCACCTTTAGATGGGTCGTCTATGTTAAAAGCCCTCATGCTACATCTCGCAGAACGCGGTAATATTCATATGGTCTTGACCACCCACTACTTTACGCTACAGGAACTGGAAAAAGAATACCCACAGTATTTTAAAAATGTATGCATGGAGGCGATCCCGACGGATAAAGGATTCCATTTCCCCTATCTGATTAAAAGCGGCTACTCTACACAGTCAATTGGTATTGAGTTATTGCAAGAGAATGCCTTTCCACCGGCCTTGATTCAAACTGCGATTAAAATGAAAAACAAAATATGTGCGTTACATTTAAATGTTTAAAATGGAGACTTCATTTATACTGACGATTCAACTTGGTTTGATTGGCATTGTGCTGGTTGCCGGTCTCTATCTAATTTGGAAGGCACTGGGTCGTATTGAAGAGAAGGTAGATCTACTAATGCTTGAAAACAAGGACGATATTAAAAGTTTCTTCAATATCCCCGCGGCTGCTGCCACTGCATCCTCCACCATCACCCCAACCAACGTTGGCACCGGGACAGGTATCATATCTAGTCAAGACATTCGCATGAACTCTATTTTCCAAAACGATGAAGAAGAAGACGGTGAATTTGTGCTTTTCTCTGCTCCTTTCCAAATGCAAGAGGAAGACCCAGATGATCCGGAAGACGAGGATATTGACTATAGCAATGAAGTAGATGCAGATACAGGTGGTGTAGTGATTGAAGAGATATCTCATATTGGCTACTCAAAGACAAAACTAAAGGGAATGTCTGTTGAAAAATTAAAAGAATTATGCCAAGAACGCCAATTGCCTACCGATGGCACAAAGACCCAATTGATTGAGCAGCTGCTTCGTTAGAAAATAAATAATATCTTCTAACTAATAAAGAGAAATGTCCTGCAAAAGTTGCGATGTCGCAGTTGATCCTAAAGTGATGTGCCCTACTCGTATGTCGGATGGAAGAGCTTTTACCGATTACCGTCCTCGCTGCATTGTGAATGCTGAGCTCATGCAGTCTGTTGCCGGACAAAACATGGTTCAGAGTTCTTATGAATCCCGGATGTATTTACAGAGCCAAGCGGACAAGGTAATGGAGCAAGAGCGCCAGAAAGCAGTGGATCGCCTCATCCCCTGCGCGCCCTGCCAGCGCCCGTTCAGTGACCCCGGAACAATGCTACCTGAGCGCTACGTTGTTCGTTGCGACGGTGTTACATGCGACCGTAAAGAAGTCTATCCCGGTGGCATTGGCGATGGTCGCAACTACGTATAATCCCACAACCTTACTTCTTTTGAGTTTTTGTTTTCTTCTTCTTTCCACCCATAGACATAGTCGTAGGCATATCTTTTGGGGGTGTAACATGTAGATTCTTTAATAATGAAATGAGGTCTTGTTTTTCACTTAATTGTTCAGAACCAAAGGATTTCAGTGGCGTAGCTGGGCGCCCATACGGTGTCAAAGATCCAAACGCCACCAGTGGAGCGGTAGGTTTTTTATGACTGCTCTCACGAGCAACACCCTGTTTGCTGATAGTGCTTTTCGTAGAGGATTTAGGTGCGCTAGGTTTCCGAGGTGTAGGCTTCACACCGGCTTTCTGTGTCTGCACCAGGGTTTGCTTCTTTTTACCGCCGTCTTGCATCGTATTTCCTAGTATTTTCCTAGATTAAAATTAAAAATATGTTGAACAAATAAAGTATAGATGCAATATCATTTAGAAAACGATGATGTAACGTTACATGCAACTGTGATGAACGACCAAGTTCGTCTGACAGGATCTATTAGCAAAGCGTCCAAATATATAGAACGTTATATCATGGCACCTAATCCTATTGATCGTATGTTAAACTATTCCGGTTCTGGTCTGCCTTTTCCATGCCCCGCAATCGCTTTTGAGAATACCCCCAATTACTATGAGATACCGTCCAGTGGTGAGATTCAAGCCATATTCTCCTATCCCAATAGCTACTATACCATGGAGACACAAGAGAAGATTATACCGAGCATCTTTATTACCCTAAAGAGAAACGGAGCCACCCCTTTATACTACCAAATGCAGCTAGAAGATACTCTGCCGCTCAGAACCAGCACCACCTATCGTCCGGCCTTTAAGAAAGGTCCCGAATTCTACGCGAAAAAAGAAGAGATCATGGGCATTCCCCCGTCGCAAGAATGGATCCTACGCAATATTGGCGACTATAAGGCCAAATACGAAATGGCTTAGGCGCCGCCCCCACCCAATTTGAGTTTATCTTGATATTCTTTTTGTTCTGTAATACATGACGATTTATCATAGGTATCCGGCATATAGGCATGGTAGTGTCCATCGTCTCCGCGAAACGATTCCCGCTGGAGCCGCTTGGAATATTCAAAGCTGGCCTTACTAATTTTATCCGCCTCAGAGTGCAACATGACAATCAATGACTGCAGTGGGGCATCTCCCCAACGGAAATAGAAGATGGAACCATCCAGATCAATCTTCCGCAATGTTTTTTGCACCTCTTCTTGAAACCAGAAGCTAGGTTTGGTAATGAAGAAGTTATTATAATACATGACTGGCATCCAGAGCGATTCGGTTTCTTTAATTTCTGGAAGCGGATCTTGTGTAATGGACAAGATGGCACGGAATGGATGAAACTGCACCGCACGCATGGGAATCTTTTGTTCCACAAACATCTCTTGAATAACTGCCTTTTTCTCCGGATAGTGTGTATCAAAGAATTGTTTCATACCATAACAGCACATACCGCAGTCAATATGTAGAAAATTAGAGGAGTAATTGAGGTCTTTATCCGCTGCCCATTGAAAGAGGTCAATTTTAATGGGTTCTTCAATGATAGAATCATCGTCCAGACGCATCACATAATCGTAATTCTTTACATACTTGGGAAATTCCATTAGCCACCAGCGACACATCATCCGATATTTCTCATTTCGCCAATAGGGTGTCGGATGTGGTTTAATAGACAGACACCGTTCCATCTTAATGCGGTCAATGTGTGCGGGCAATTTAAAATCGTTCGGATCCAAGGCTTGGAAGGAGACCAGATCGCGACAGCTAGAACGCACACTCATCAAGATATCTTGTTGAGCGTCATTATCGTAATCTCCTTCGTGAAATATGATAACCGGATGCTTATAAGCCGCATTAAAATGTTTAAAGAGGAAATACAAGGACGTTTTTAGATAGGTGCGCCGCACCTCATTATTCTGTGTAAGATAGCAGATAGCGGTCTTCATTGTGTTCAATACGATAGAAACCCTTAAATAAAAAATGACCCATCAATCCCCACATCACCCTCAACCCAAACCATGGACATCTCTTCTATAAAAAGCATTCTAAAGCTCGCTAATCATAGAGATTATCCATGGATCAAGCGCCGCCGTGAAGTCGTGAAAGACAAGCGTTATATCTTTTCTGTCCGCAGTGATTTCTTGGCAAAATACACGGACATTTGGTATCGCAATCGCTATCCAGATACAGAGCGCGTCTATGAAATTATGAAAAGCATTAAAAAAGAAAACGAAATTGACAATCGTATATACCTGGCGTTGATTATAGACCGCCCACATGAGGATAAGCTCCTCTGTTTTGATGGAAACCATCGGCGGGAAGCACTGATTCGTATGTATCGCATGAATGGATTTACGTGTTGGGTAGATCTAGATATATTGATAGATGTGCCTGACGCGGAAGTGATAGATGCATTTCGTCGTATCAATCAAGCTGTCAATCTACCAGATGCCTATCTAGAAGACGATCCAACCTCACCCGTGGTGCAGCCATGTGAAGAATTTGTGAAACAATTTATAGAGAAATGGCCAGGTATTATTGTGGATCGCAAATCAACCCGCGCACCCTATTGCACTAAAAATCAACTGATTGATCTGGTGCATCCATTTATACACGAAAGCAATCTTATGGAGAAGTTTATTAAAATAAATGCAGAGCATATGGGTGTCAAATACGCCGCCAGCACTATGAAAATCTGTGAAGATCACAACGCGTGTTATATCTTTGCTGAAGGATGCGGCGCCGTGCGTAAATCCCTACTTAGTAAATAAATTTGCGATCTCACCAGCCAAACCGGTCTTATTCTGCAGCACTTTACTTAAATCGGGGTTAATGGATTTGATATCTTTTAATATATCCAATGGCGGAATGGTAAATTGATCAATCGTAGAGGGGCCGGGGCCCGGTGCCGGTGTGCCCGTATCAGATATACCGGTTCCGCCGCTGCTCGCTGCCGGAGGGGTTCCGCCGCTACCGCTGGTGCTCGCTGCCGGAGGGGTTCCGCCGCTACCCGTTGTCGCCGGAGGGGTTCCCGCCGCATGAGGATTGGTCACATTTAACAAGGTGCATTTTTTCAAATCATCCGAAGAGACAATGGCAAATCCGTCTTTCTTAACCATCCATTTTTCTTCTGCTTTCTTCGCTTCATCTTCAGCAGTTTTAACTTTAACAATTTTACATTGCTCTAGTTCCTTCTGAATGGTATTAATCGTAATAGATTGATTTACAAGCATATCATTTAGCTTAGCGACCTGATCTTCCGATAATTGTTTGAGCTGATCAATAATTGTAGCTACGCCAGAGGATTGTCGGGTAAAGTATTCAATGATCTTTACGTGCATTTCCAATGTGATAAAGTTCTTGAAATATAGGAAACCCAATAATGATGCATCCCATTTCCCCCCGTTATTAATTTTAATAGGAGAATTACCTAATACGAATACTGGAGGAACAGTAATTAACGCAGATGTAAATTGTGTTTCTCCTAAATAGATATATAATTTTGGGCTAGGTAATTCCAATTTATTGTATGAAATACTCATGAGGATCGGATTGCCTGCTGCTTTTAGAGCTAACTTTGCAATGGGAATCGTATAACGGTCAGTTTCTGCACCAAAGATGGTCACTAGATTTACTTTGGTGGCGTCCGTTGCATTAGGTTCAATTAATACCCGTATATAATTGGGCGATTCTACAAATATGCGAAATAGTTCAATGGGATTATTTTCAACAAACACAAAATCTCCATTCTTTACAAAGAAACTGACTGTAAATGCATTTAGAGAGAAATCGACCAGATTTAGTTTATCAGAACTAGGGCCTGTGATTTGTTTATTTTTTAGGGGCAAACCAGTGGGTGGTCTTATAGAAAGAGGGAGTGTATCACTTGTAATAATTGTAAAAGGATCCATATTTGCAACATGATTGTATAATTTATTAGCGGCAGGTATGTAGTTGGCCTGAGCCTTGTTATAACTGGTAAAATCACTATAGGAAGAGATATAAATGATTAGATTTTCATAATTAGGAATCTTGGTTGTATCTTCAATGTATGTAAATGTATTCGTTGAAGAATCGGCACTGACAAGACCATTTAGCAGGCCTTTTAATGAATCCACAATTTTTTGAGCATCCTCTACAGTGACGTCTGTTGTGGCACCACCAGTAGATGACGGAGCCGGAGCAGGAGCCGGGCTCGGAGTAACCGCAAAGGTCTCTTCCATTTTAGAAAAATGGTTGTAGTAGATATATAAACCGCTGAATATCAGAAATCCAATTAGAATGGATAAAAGATATTTTCTAGACATCTTTTCTCTCTAATGTTCAGAGACATTTTTTCCAGAGAAAAAGTAATGAAACAATCCCTGGTGAAATGTTCCTTTTTACCTTCATCTCCATTAAAAATCAAACATTTTGATCCATATGAATGGAGTATCCTTCGCATTATTTATAACGAACATTATACAAAGGTTATTCTATATATTCATAAAGAGACGAAGCGATTAGGTGCCCTAAAGCTATATCAGCGGAATAAAATGACCGATCGTGAAATCAAGCGAAAAGAACAGGATTTTCAAAAAGAAGTGTATGTGCATACCATCTTTGACGGGGTAGATCATATACTCCCATTATGGTTTTGGTTTATTTCCGATACGGAATGGGGTCTCATGACCAAATACATGAACCATAGTTTCTTGCTAAAGCGATTGTATGATTATCACTGTGAAGAGTGTATATTGCATACAGTGATATATCCCTTACTAAAGAGTGTGGAATATCTGCATCGGAATCATATTATCCATCGGGATATAAAACCTGAAAATATCTTTATTCATAATCACCGTATCTATTTAGCAGACTTTGGATATTCTCATTTATTAACCAATGCAGAAGATTATTGCTCCAGTTTGGCGGGAACATTAAATTATATGGCTCCCGAATTACTGCACCATTATGTGAGTAAAGAAAAAGAATCTGTATTAAAATATAAATATGAAATAGATATTTGGGCAATCGGTATTATTTTATACGAAATCATCTTTCATATTAAACCATTTGGCTGGAGTGAGCATAAAAATTATACCAGAAATGATCCTACCAGACCACATTTTATTTTATCTTGTTTAAAAAATAATTTATCTTTTCCAAAACAAGTAAGTCATAATGTACAAGATTTTATAAAGAGATGCTTACAGAAGAATCCGAACGATCGTGCGACGATACGAGAATTATTGGAACACCCGTGGATTATAAATTATTTAAAACTAAGAGCTGTTAAGGATATAAGTTCCCAATGTCAGCGCATAAGCAGACCACCGCCGCCAGATCAGAGCCTGAATCCGAATCAGAGACATCCCTACTCACAGATACAGACAGCGACGAAGGCTCGTCCAACAACAACGACACCATGCTGGAAGACCCAATGTATTATATGCTAGAAAATTTCCTAGAGGCCGAAGATGGTAAGAATATTGCGACCATCCTACAGGAGCTTGTCATTGAGCTAAAGGGTATTAAGCAACTACTCGCGGATAAACGTTAGCAGTCTCTTATGCGTTATGGTATGATGATAGACGGCATCCCATTCTTCTACCGGTAGCCTACAATTTTTCTTTTTATAAACAAGATAGAGTCCATATCTTCCCATTTCCACCTTGATGTCTTTATATTTCTGAGGAAGTTGGCACATAAATTCAATGTCCTTTTCAGTAATCTCACTCACATGGTTTAACTTCTTCCATTCCATAAAGGGTGTAACAGAGATATATTTCTTTGTAGCGCTAATATAAATGGCTGGACCATAACGCGTCTCAATAATCGCTACCACTGGCACTGGCACTGGCGCTGGCGCTGGCGCCGCTGCTACTGCCTCTGCTTCTACCCCTACCCCTTGCTGTGCCGCCGACGCCACCGCCACTGCCCTTGCCTCGGCTGCGCCTTCCAAACCCACTGAAAAGTCTTTATAAAATTCAGACAGAATGGCTATTTTAGTGGTCTCGCTCCGACTGATTTTATCCAGATCTTCTTCCATGTGCGACGTGAAATCTTTATCCAAGAGAGATGGTAGAATCTCTTTTAAATAATCAATAATACGTTCGCCAAGTGATGTCGGAATAAACTTATCTTTCTCTTTGCCATTGCCTCCTACATTAACGGCCTCTTCTTCTGTTTTAATTTTCTTAGTTTTCGCATTCAACGTATATTTTCGCAGCTGAATGACCGATGTTGGTGCGCATCCTTTCGTAATATATCCTTTCTGAAATAGCTTTTCCAATATCGCAGAGTAGGTAGAAGGCCGCCCAATGCCCTCTTTCTCCATCCATTTGATAAGCATGGGCTCATTATACAGACCAGTCGGCCTCGTAATATTGGCCTCACCCACTGCTTTAGTCAATGTGACCGCGCCTCTGTCCGCCTCAGCCAATTTATCCCATAGTGTAATCAGTTCTGTCTCTAGCTTCTGATTGGGTTGCCAAATCTCCAAATATCCTAATGTCTGAATAAAGCTAACCTTTCCGCGAAATTCATAAGGAAACGAATCATTGACCAGAGTAAAGTGATAGTTCATGTATTCCGCCGCAGGCATTTGTGAGGCAACCGAACGCCGCCAAATGAGATCATATACTTTACAATGCCCTGGTGTAAAAGCCTCTACATCCAACCCCGTCTTCTCAAAGTTTGTGGGACGAATGCATTCGTGTGCCTCTTGTGCATTGGCTACTTTACTTTTAAAGGAACGATCCACTACATAAGATGCATCAAACGCGTTGCTTAGATATTGATGCACGGCAGTTTTCGCATCCGCCGAAAGATTCACCGAATCTGTCCGCATATAGGTAATCAAACCTTTTTCATAGAGCTCCTGGGCATAACTCATGGTTTGTTTGGCAGGAATTTTATATTTTTCATAAGCTTCCTGTTGCAGCGCAGATGTCGTATAAGGAGCTCCTGGATTCTGCTTAGACGCTTTCTTTTCAAACAATAGCTTCCATTCTTTACCATTCAATGCATTCAACACCGCTACGACGTCCTCACCACCATCCCCACCCCCAAATTCCATCTTATGACTCGCCTTCTTCTCATACAAGTGTGTCGTAAGGGCCGTCTCATTTAGATTAAAATAGCCCGCGATTGTCCAGAAAGGCTCTGCTTGATGCTCTTGGAATTCTTTGAATCGCCAAACGATTTCTGCAAGAAGAGCACTTTGCACACGACCGGCAGAGAGCCCACTGGATGAAAATCGCCTCCATAACAATGGCGATACTTTATATCCAACCACACGATCCAATGCACGGCGCGCCTCTTGAGCATTAATCAATGCAATGTCCAGATCTCTCGGTGCAGCCATAGCTTCTGCAATCGCCCGAGGCGTAATCTCATGAAATGTAATACGCTTATACCCACCCGCTTTTAGTTTCAGATGATTCCTTAGATTCCAAGCAATAGCCTCCCCTTCACGGTCTGGATCTGCCGCTAAATACACCATCTTCGCGTCTTTCACTAATCCTTTAAGTTGCGCAATCACCTTCTTTTTCTGATCAATCGGTGTATAGTCTATTTCCCAAGTGCAGGTATTCACACCCAGCGTTTTAAGAGGCAGATCAATGATGTGTCCAAAACAAGCTACCACTTTAAACACACTCCCACCACCGATCGCACTCTCATTTAAATATTTCTGTATGGTTTTACTCTTGGACGCCGACTCCACAATGACCAGATTATACGACATCTTTGTTGCTGTTGTAAAATAAAAATAATAAAATCCCCTCATTTTTTACTCTCTAGAGATCAATATTCATAGAAACTCTCGGTATAACCCGACGAATGCTCGTATTTTCTTTGACTGGGCGCTCCGATTCAAAAATAGCTTTGAATAAATCCCCACCATTCATCTCTTTGCATTCCAAGAGTTTCTCTTTGATTTCGTGTAGCTTAATGGGCTGCTTGACTTTACGAACGCTGTGGCAAATACGCCCCTGTGTGGTATTTAGCTTATCATATCCATATTGAACCATGAACTTCTGAATAGATTCAGATAAGGCCTTCTGATGTACGCGTCTTTCACGAATCGCAATATCCAACTTACGCACCTGGTCATCTAGTTTTACCCATTCCGCTACTTTAGCGCGAAAGTCAGTAAGTTCCTCTTCGTCGGGCGTTTCTCCTTCTTCAATGGCTTCCTCAACCACATCCTTTTCAATAAGATCCATAATATATATAAACAACGCAAAATAACTTTAAGCACCTATACGCACCCTACCTAACCCTTAATGGCATATTTCTCTAATTCATCCACAGTGCGCTCACCATCGTATTCAGAGATGACTTTGCCACCCTTAATCATCTGAATGGTTGGGAATCCACGAATATTCTTGAATTTTTTAGGAATATCCTTAATGTTCTCATATTCTACCTGGGCGACCTGGACGTTCCGGTTTTTCTCTAATTTGGCAGCTAATTTATCCCAAGTGGGTTTAAACGCTACACAATGAGGGCACCAGTCGGCATAGAACAATATGATCATGGGTTTATCTTTTCCCACGCACTCCTTGAATTTATCTTTATTTTTAGGATTAACTTTAATAACTTTCATATATATCTACATTGGCGAAACATAAAAGTTTTGCGGCCAAACGCAATTTATTCCTTATATATAATTAACTATATATCTATGTCAAGTATTCAGTGGAACGATTTAACCTGCACACAACAATCCAGCTCTATGTCCTGTATGGCCATGAGAGACCTTGCCATGAAAGAAGCAGACGAGAATCAGACCCAAATGATGTATCTGTTAGACGACCCTTCATGCGAAAGATACCATAGTATATACGATAAAGGTCAGCTCAATGGAACCGTTCTTAGTCGGCGCTTATGTTTTACCCATGACCCGGCTCTGAAACAAGGCGCTTATCAACAGCAATACGAGAATGGATTCACACCCAATTACGATCAATGGACCCGTCGTAAAGATATCTCGGCGCCTTATACGCCCCCCGATAACATGACACCAATCAATGCGGATGTCTGGAACAATATGTCTAGCGATGCGTCCGCTATTACAAAGTGTGGCACGGGTGGAAACACCAATACCTTCCTACCCAACACGGCCATTCCCTATGGTATCTCCGCCAATGAGCAAAGTTCCGTGCCAGCCGACTTTTTACAATCCATGGGATGCTGCAAGTAAATGTAATCCCATTATAAGAGTAAAGATGGCGGCTTCCTCCTCCCTAGTTCTTTTTCCAAACCAACTCTTTGAACCTGCCCTTCTCAAATCTATGCGGTTACATGTAGCTACAATATATTTTATAGAAGATCCTCTATTTTATGGAAACCGAAAGGGTTCTGGTGCAGTAGAGAACCTTCAGCTCAATCAATTACGTATATTATATATGTATCTATCTCACCAACGCTACATACAAAGCCTCAAAGCCGCAGGTTTCAAGGTCATCTATAAAGGCATCCAAGACTTATGGAAAACACCACGGGATTACTCCTTTCTCCCACCCCACTGCATGCTATTTGACCCATGTGACCAACTGCTCCTAAAGCATCTACCTTCCCATTGTGTCGTGCTAGATAGCCCATCGTTTATCTTAACCGCTGCGGATATACACACCTATGCTCCACCCTCCACCCCTACAAAACGGCTACAGCATGCGACTTTCTATACCTTTGTCAAGCAGAAGCTCCGTATATTGACAGATACCCCCAGTCAAGATAAATATAATCGCGCCCCCTATTCTAAAGCATTGATAGAGCCACCGAGCCCTTTTAACCACCTTTTCAGTCGCCCACTGGAATGGGAAGCCGCTGTGCGTTGGTTAGAGAAAACCCCCTTTGCCAAGAATCCGAAACCCTCCCTCCCTTGGAATGAGCTCATCCGAACATATTGTGTGCATCTGCCTCTTACCACTACAGACGTTCGCATGTGGCTCAACGATTTTATCAAGCAACGGTTAGACCTGTATGGCAAATATCAAGACGTTGTCATCCCCACCAATCCTCTCTTATATCATAGTGGTCTATCTATTTATTTAAATAATGGTTTAATTACCCCCATGGAAGTGATCCGTGCCGTGCAGAGAAAGAAGACGGCGCTCCAGAATTATGAAGGCTTTGTCCGACAAGTGATTGGATGGCGCGAATACTGCCGGATGTACTATCTGCATGTAGCTACATCTGAGTATAGAAAGAATATATTTCATCAAAAAAACACACCTAAGCTCTCTCTAGAGTGGTATGAGGGTAAAACCGCTGTGCCAATCGTAAATGAAACCATCCAATATGCCTTTAACTATGGGTATATCAACCATATTCAACGCCTAATGATTATATCTAATTACATGACCCTTTCTAATATTCATCCAGATCATGTCTATCGTTGGATGTATGAATTTAGTTTAGATTCCTATGAGTGGGTCATGGTGTTTAATTGTTATTCCATGGGCACTTGGAGCGACGGAGGCTTGGCCATGCGAAAACCCTATATTTCAAGTGCTAATTATATCATAAAAATGTCAAAAACCCCACGCAGCGGCGAGTGGGTCACCCACTGGAATGCGCGCTTTCATGCCTTTCTCACCAAACACACCGATATTTTGAAACATACGCAGTTAGCGAATCTACTTTAGGAGATAATAATCTTAGTAGAGTAAAGAACGTAACGCTTATGGCGCTGCTCTCGCTTCAAACGCAAAAGCAAAAGCAAAAAGATGGACGCATAGAGGGTTTCTCAAGGGCATTCTGTCAGTTGATTACTTATCCATTTGAAACGAAGAAAACGTATCTCCAAGTGGGTAAAGCACCCATTGCATTTGTGCAATGTTATAGAGGTATTTTCCAATCCTCTGCCACATGTGGTCTTGTATTTGGGGCATATTTCAATATCTATCATCTGGTCCATCCGAATCCATTGGCTTCTTCCATTGCCGCCTTTATAACAAGTTTTATGAAAACACCGATCGCCAATAGTATGCGTGTAATGCAAATTAATCCATCGCATAAGAACTTCCTTTATTCTGGCTATAAGATTGTAAAAAAACGCGGCATGCAAGGGCTCTACAATGGTTACGGAGTGAGTCTGTTAGAGGATATTATTGAGACCTCTATACGTAATATCTTTTATGAACACACGAAGGTATATGTTGCCCCGCAGTTTGGATGTTTGATAGGAGCTCTGGCCGGTGCGCTCGGAGCCGCTTTAACTACCCCCTTTGACACGATTCGCACCAATATGGCACATGCATCTATACAACATGGAAAGAAGAACGATATATTTCACGTGACCACTGAATTGCTTGTTTCAAAAGAGGGAACCGCAGCCCTTTTTAGAGGCATCCATCTGAGAGCTACATCCAATGCCGTGCGCTATGCCTTGTATTACTTAATTACAGAATACTTGTATGCTCTCCAAAAAAAGTAGATATTTTTATTTTTATCTATTTAATTAATTAAAGAGAATGACCGAATATAAGTTACAAGTAACTGTTAAAAATCTGTTCAACGATGTTTCAGGTATAAAAAAAGAATATAGTAAAGCTTTAAAAATATATACGGATGAAGCCCATTTTACTACCATAAATAGAGCGTTGCGTTTAACTCCATTACAAACAAAATTAGTGAGTTTAAAGAGAAGAGTTTTTCCTAAAAGTGAGGATTCTGACTATAAAAACGTTGCTACTTCTGATTTATTTACAACTAGCGAATATAAATTATATGAGGGTGAAGCGTTAGATGCATTGGGAAAAATAATTAAATTATTTGATAATGAGGATATTACTAGACATGTTTTTCCTAGAAAAATAGACCTATATAGAAGTATTAAATATAGATTTCTACCTGATTTTACGAAAGAAATATATACATTACATGAAGATAAGGCTTTTACATCTACAAGCACTTCTTACGACTTTATATTTAAATTCAAAGAAGGAGATATAGATACTTTCAAAACAAAGTTACATTTGTTGCCTGGACTAACCTACAGAACTATATCTTTAAGCGACTACCACTCTAATAGCCCTAGCGAAAAAGAAGTGCTTATGAATAGAGGATGTGTATATTTTTATATAGGAAAAAAGGATAAAACACATATATATGAGTTTATTCTATTACCTAATATGGAGACCTATCAGAAAATAGGAAAACAAAAATTAATGAAATTAGGAAGCGAACTATTAAAGGAGTCAAGCGATATATTAGATAGTACATTATTATTAGAGAAAGAATTATCAAAAAAAGCGAAAGAGAATAAACGTGTCTATATAGATGAACTCACGTATCTAATTCAACTATTTATTACAAAAGACATTCTAACATCTCCTAAATTCTATGATTCGTTTAAAGATGAAGTATCATTATTACAAACAACTTTATTTAATCTAGTCTATCTTGAGCCTATATATAAATATTTTCCCTCTTCAAGATATTTCATAGAGAGACAAATTTCTTATATTAGCTGGTTTATTTATCTGATAGACAATGGCTTATTAACATCTCCTAACTCTAATCTAAAGCTCATAAATGATGTTGAATTATTGAATAAACAATCAAATATGAGAGATGGCTTAGTAGCTCAATTAAAAGACTTAGAAACTTACTATCTGAACAATGGAGGCGCGCTAAGATCAGTCAGCCCATAGAATATTTATATACAAATAATGTATAATGACCTATGAATTACAAATTACGATACCTAATCTTTTTAAGCAACAAAATCGTTTGAATCCGACTCAAGAGAAAGCTTTAAAATATTATTCAGGTGATAATTTATATCCATTTATCAATCGTATTACACGAGGAAAACTAAAGCCAACTAATAAACAAACAACAAAGACAACAAAAATAAACAAATATAATTTTACACCAGAAGAATACGACCGCTTTTTAAATATAGCGATAGATACATTAGAAATATTAGAAGAAATATTTGAAAGCCCTTTAGCATCTCTATACGTTTTACCAAGAAGAACGGCGTTATACCGATCCATTGATAAAAAATATCAGAAAAACTTTATAAATGATGATGTGTTATATTCTACTTATCAGGATAACGCCTATACATCCACTACAATTAATTTAAATGTAGCAAGAGTTTTCAAAGATGTGGATGCTTTTAAAACAAAATTATATCTATTGCCTGGTATCCCATATAATATGGCCATCGTGGATTCTTTATCGGCAAGTGTGAAAGAACAGGAAGTATTATTAAATAAAAACTGCGTCTATTTTTATATAGGTAAAGTTGAAATTAATAACGAAACTATAAAAAGCACCATATTACATGAATTTATTTTATTACCAAATATGGAGGTTTATAAACAAATAAGCCGACCAGTTTTAGAAAGTTTAGGGAGAAAAATTCACCAAGAATATGAAGATATTTTAAGAAGTGTAAATATATTCCAGGAAAGAAATAAAGATACTTTTCGTATGGGTTTTACTAAATATAAATACATCTCTGAATTAGAGTATTTAATGCAAGTAATTATCACAAAACCAAAACCTTTACCAGATCCTATATGGGGTGTCACTATTTATACATATTTTGAAGTAAATGCACTTAAGCTACAGAGGTTATTGTTTATGGGTTTAACAGACCTTATTTCTTTACATACAGTGTTTATAGATGGCACAGCAGAGGTTTATTTACTAAGAAAGCATCTAGATAATATTCAATGGATATTGTATCTAATGAAAATACAGAAATTAGATATTCAACGATATATAAAAGCAATAAAGCTTCCTTCTATAGATACTAGAGAGAAATTACAAAGTTATTTACGAAATGAACTGCTAAAAGATAAGAAGCTTCTAGAAGAAAAGCTGATAGAAATTCAAAACAAAGGTGGTCGTCGCCTCCGCGCTAACTAAGCTCGATATTCATTTTTATTATCCCTCAATTTATTAAGATGACTTATGCATTCCAGGTTACTTTAAAAAATCTCTTCAGTGATGTAATCCCCATTATAGATGAAACGCATAAGGAGGCGTTAAGGACTTATTCAAAGGATACTTATTACACGATTATAAACCGCCTGTCTAGAAATACGACCCCTTTATCTCAATTGTTGCATAGACTAGGCACCTATGTTGATATCCGTTCCACCTTTAAACAACAAGGAAAAGTAGCATCGGCACAATATATACCCTTTTATATATACACAGAAGGTGTGGCGACCGCAGAGAAAACGTTGCCAATATTAAAAGAGTTATTTCAACAGAATTCCATTAAATTCCCAACTCGGATATCCCTCTATAGAAGTATTGACAATAATTATAAAAAAGCCCTAGGTATTACAGAATCAGAATCCGGAAAAAACAAAGAAATGACACATGTCTATCAGGATAAAGCATTTACCTCTACCAGTATATCGCTAGATTTTGTGTTGGGATTTAAAAAAGAGACAGGATTTAAAACCAAATTATACTTATTGCCTGAAATAGAATATAGCCTAATTCCATTAACAAAAGGATTAACTACACACGAACATGAGAAAGAAGTATTGTTAAATACAGGCTGTGTTTATTTCTATATTGGACAGAGCCTCTATGAGACAAATTTACCAGGAGTAACAGAAATATCTCAGATATATGAATATATTTTATTACCAGATATGGAGACCTATAACCAAATTGGTAAAGAAAAATTACAACTCATTGGAAAGGGCATCCACGAAGATTATATAGATATTCTTAAACATACTAAAGAAATCCCTGATTTAAATAAAGCTAAATATATTGCAGAGCTAGAATATTTATTGCAATATGTCACTCGGCCACAACCAAATGACACTGAATTACTATCTTTATCTGAACAGGAAATTAAAGATAGATATCGTTATTTTGTAGAGAATCTCAAACTATTACAGAAAACCTTATTTGATACAGTGTTCCCAAATTCTATTCTTACACAAGACAATATAGAAAGAAAGATAAATAAACAGCGTAGAGAGATATATATACTAAGAGAGTATAAAAATACAGAGCTACATAATATGCAGCGTAAAGTAATAGAAGAGTTCAATGAATCAATCTATGGAGGCGGCGCCGGTGACCACGCTGCTAGCAACCGTTTTCAATTTTATAAAAAATATCTTCGCTCTAAGTAATGTCACATCCTGAGAATGATAAATATATATATCAAGTGACCTTTAACAATATATTTAACGATTTCTCTAATATAAAACCTGCTTATAAGAACGCTTTAAAAACATATAGCGGTGAAATATATTATACTATAATAAATAGAGATTTACGTTCAAGTGTAGTTGGTAGAATAACATCGGGTATAAAGAGATATATAAAGCAAAAAGCACCTACAGAGTCTGGATCTAGTGCCGATATGATATCTTACGATGAATATAAAAAATACGAGCATAATGCATTAAAAGCTTTAGATGAAATTAGAAAACTATTCACAGAAGATATTACGAGACATGTATTCCCTATAAAAATTACCGTCTATAGAAGTATTTATAAAAACTATCAGGAGTTTTTTACGAAAGAGCTCTATACCGCCTATGAAGATAAAGCATTAACCTCGTCAAGTATTTCTTTAGACTTCGTATTGGGATTCAAAAGAGTCACTGGTTTTAAAACAAAGTTACAATTATTACCAGGTTTAACATATAATGTCATTCCTTTAGGTAATAATGATATAGCTTATATGCCTGGTGAGAAAGAAGTGCTTATTAAAAATGGTATCGTATATTTTTATATAGGTAAGCATGACATAGTGAATAAAGAAGAGTGGTCTGGTCATGAATTAAACGAAGTTCCTATCACTTTGTTTGAATTTATTTTATTACCAAATATGGATACGTATAAAACAATCGGTAAAGATAAATTAATTGAAATAGGAAAAGAACTATTCAAAGAAACAGTAGATATTTTAGAGAGCGTAAAACTATTAGAGACGCATTTAGAGAGCGTAAGATTACCACCACCATATAATTATCCTTTAATACATGTACCCCAAATAAAAAATACTTATATTGACGAACTATCGTATTTAATCCAACAATTTATTACAAAAGATATACTAACATCTAAGTCCAAGTCTTTTTATACAGAGTTTGAAGAAAATGTGAAAAAATTACAGCAAACTCAATTCAAAAATAGCTACTTATTGCCGCTAGCAACTGTTTTCAAGGATAAAGATTATTTTATTGAGAGACAAATCTCTTATATTAAATGGTTTATATATCTAATAGATAACAAATTATTAACTCCTAATAATGAACGTCTCATCAATAATATTGAATTACTTAAACACCAATCAGATATGAGAGCTGGCCTATCCAAACATTTAAGAGCACTCACTGACTATATGGATGCTTACCACTATAACCGCGGTGGCGCCCGCACTAAAGCTAAATCTTCTCAATTGTAATACACCAATTATCAAACTCGTAATGGCATGCTATAATCGCGACACCCATCTCTTTCGTAAAATAGCTTCGCAATTCGGCCTCTGTAAATAGATGATAATAGCGTAGAGATATAATCGCCCCTTTTCGGTCTTTCCATGGTATCATGGCGTCACCGTTTTCTAGCACATTCCAATAACGTACCCGTTTATGGGTTTGCCCTTGTGCCCATACCGTCACCAAACATTTACCACCTGGCTTTAAAACACGCACCATTTCTCTTATAAACTGCACCCTACGTGACACGTCCGATAGATGATGAAAGACCGCTACGCATATAACTGCGTCAAATATCCCCGGACGATAGGGTAGTGCCAATCCATTGGATTGCGTTACATCCCCTTTTTTATGTGCAATGTCTAATAATCCAGCACACATATCGTTTCCAACCATCACTATATCTGGACGATATTGAAGGTATTTGCCATTGCCACATCCATTGTCTAAGATAAATGCCCCCGATGGCATGCTATCTAGAAAAGAGCGCACTGCATTCCAATGACAGAATCTTGAATCGTCAAAGGGTTTCGCAATCTCTTGATACACATCATGAACGTATAGTTGTTCAAATTCAGCCATCTTTATTCTTCTTACACTATCTCTCTCATTTTTTACACAAATTTTTTAATAGGAATACCAGCCCTAATAAAATTTGATTTATGCATTATATTTATATTAACGCTCTCACCATACGCTAACGCTCAGCCACACACATACGCTCTCGCTAACGCTGCTAACGCT